>ERZ1106969.297-NODE-297-length-55903-cov-6.805794_pt1 | contig 55903 bp, 49 predicted proteins | sample MGYA00403685_ERZ1106969 | MGnify/ENA primary metagenome ERZ1106969 (study PRJEB35170, sample SAMEA104062416) | human gut metagenome | biome: human gut; feature: human-associated habitat; material: faeces | place: Denmark | collected 2012-05-18 ... | reverse complement strand
ACACTGCCTGGGTACCGGCCGGCGCCTTACCGGAACACCCTGTAAGCGTGGATGCAATGACTGCTGCCCCCAATAATATGGCAATTCTTCTTTTCCTCATAATTCCACTCCTTTATCTGATTGATATTATAGTGTTTCATTGCTTGTTTTTAATAACTGTATGGCCTTCATCAGGTACCTGTTCCTCTTTTCCGTAATTTCCTCCATATCCTTTCCTGACCAGTCATAGAACCCCTGACCATCCTTATAACCGCGTCTGCCAGATTCAATGAGCCCTGCCAGATACGTGGAAGCCGACCTGGCTGCCGATATCTCAGGCAGCACCGTGTCCTGGACAGAAGCTGTCAATTCCAGGCCAATGGTATCCATATGTTCCAGCGGCCCCATGATAGGGAACCTGAGCCCCATACCCATCTTGATTGCCGTGTCAACGTCCTCTGCATCCGCCAGTCCCATGGATACAATCTGGATGGCTTCCCTTATGATTGCCTGATAAATCCGGTTGGCAAGCTGGCCCGGCAGATCCTTCTTCACAAGGACAGGAGACTTTCCCCATGTTTCCAACCTTTCCTTAACCTGTTTTGCCACCTGGATATCCGTGTGTTCCCCAACCACTACCTCAACCAGCGGAATCAGGTGTCCCGGGAACCAAAAATGAGTAGAAACCGTGCGTTCCGGGTACTTTGTATATCTTGCAATATCAGATATCCGAAGTCCTGATGTATTGGAGGTGATAGGGATTTCCCTGGGAAGCAGTTCATCCAGCTGTTTAAAAACCGTCTGCTTTAATTCAAGATTTTCTGATACAGCCTCAATTACCATGTTGGCTTTTTTTAATGCCGCAGCCATATCTGCCTCCGGCTCAAGCAGTCCCTCTGCCTGTTCTGCCGACCGGTCAGAAGCCAGACCATTGGAACAAAGCTCCCGCACACATTTTAAGGCATCCATCACACCCCCTTTTGCCTTATCCCTATCCACATCCACAATAATAGTGGGATTTCCAGCCAGTGCACTGACTGCTGCTATCCCGCTGCCCATGAGGCCGCCTCCCATAATCACTATACTATCTCTCATAAACATCTCCTTTAACAGTTCAATACCTTCTTCAGGAAATAACAGGACCGGACACACAGTTGGGTATCCGGCGGACCATCCACCTCCAGGCTGACGGTCCCGTCATATCCAGCCTCCATCAGATTATGAAGCCGTCTTTCATGGCAGGCATATTTGTCAGGTTTCAGGAAACCGCGTCTGTCCGGACATCCCTCATCATCCGATATATGTACATGTGCGGCAAATGGTATATATTGCTTCAGGTCCATATCGGCCTCCCCGCTCTGTTCCATATTATAAAAGTCCAGAACCAGGCGCAGGAAAGGATGTTGCACTGTTTCCACCATATCCTTTGCTTCCTCCAGATGGTTAATATAATTACAGTAGCATTCTCCCACTGCCTCCAGGGAAACATATATATCATAGGCTGCGAACTCGTCCACCGTATACCGCAGGAACTCCTCCATCTGCTGATTGGCAAGGGCCCTGTCATATCCCTTTGGCAGCTTTCTGGATCCGGGCGATCCGATTCCCACCTGGGACACAGACAGCTCTGAGGCATAGGCAGCTATCTTCCTGGCGTATGCCCTTGCCTCATCCAGGTTCTGTCCTGGCCCAGCCATGATGATATGATCCGGACAATATGCATTCAGGCTCTTACACCTAAGGCCCCGGTCATCCAGACTGCGCCGTAATGCGGCGATGCGGCCGGGTTCCATCTGAAACAGTTCCCTTCCCGGCAGCTCCACGAAATCAAAACCACATTCAGGAATCTTCTCAATATTCCCTACCGATACACAACAGCCAATCTCCATATACCCAATCCCCCTCCGCTCAGCATGATTGGCAGACACCATATCCGGTTTCCCGGATATATCATCCAATCCCCAGCACCCTGCTTATATTTTTGTGGAATATCAACTCCTTTTCCTCTTCACCCACAACGCCCTGCAGCAGGGCCTTATACTTGGCAACCTCCGCCCTCATTACTTCAAATGGCGTGTCGCTTCCAAAGCATATCCGGTCCGGGCCCACCTCACGGATTCCTTTCAGCAGGGACCTGGCTCTTATATCGCTGCCTATGATTGTTACGTTCGGGCACTCCTTGGCCACTTCGATGGCCGATGCGCTAAGGTCTGAGAGGGCCGCTCCTCCCATGTGCACCATAAGGATTTTTAACTCCGGATACCGCTTTGCTATGTTCCTTACCCGGTGAGGATGGGTACCCTCGTACGCATCCGCGCCCGTATGCAGCGCCAGCACCGCATTGCATCTGGCAACCTCCTCTACCAGCGGAAGTACCATCTCCGGATCATCATTCATATGTTCATTCTGTGCCCCATTAAATTTGACACCATAAAATCCATACTCATACAGGCACCGGTGAAGCTCATCCCTGGCATTGTCCTGTCCCAGCCTTGGGTCAACCCAGCCAAAACCCAGGATTTTCCCAGGATACCGTTTGGATGATTCATACAGGTAGCGCTGTACCTCCGGCAGCATGGACCGGATGTAGGGCCTGTGTACCCAACAGAGGGCCTTGTCAACTCCCGCTTCTTCCATGGATTCCATGAGCATCTCAGCGTTCATGTTGGTCTCATACTCACGAAGGGGCGAAAGATGCACATCTGCGTCAATTATCATAGCATTTCCTCCTTTGCCGGTCAGATATCCTGACCTTAAGATTGCAATTAATGAGTCATCTCATATAACCTATCTAACTTGGTTATATTATATACATACTTTACGTGCATTTACAAGAGCATTTTTTATTTTTGTCTAAATTTTGCAAATATGCAACTGATTTTTACAGCATAATATACAAAAATTTTTAAACTAAATTAAAAAAGCACCTCCCGCAGGAAGTGCTTCTCACTCTAAAATCACAATATCCATGTCTTTATTATCCATCAAGCCTCAATCTATCCCTGACCAGTACGCGCCTACCCTTTCACCGCCCCCAAGGTCAGCCCATCCTTCATAAAGGCCTGTAACACAATAAAGATGATAATGACCGGCAGGGTTGCCAGTGCGGTCCCGGCCATGGTGACAGGCCATGGCGTTGACATGCCCTCGCTGAAGGGAATCTATCCCCAAGTCACCCGCACCCTGGCCCTGGTATATAAAAATAAGAAGGTGCTGCCCATTGCCAGCAGATATTTCATCGATTATATACTGGACTACTTTAAGGTATAGGAATTAGGCAAGGATTTTCTCCTTGCGCCCTATCATCTCATCAATCCGGCTGATATACTGCTCCACTTCCTTCACGTTCTCACACCGTTCCCGCCTGTTTTCAGATGGGAACACCACCTTGGTGGTGGTGCCGGCGCCGCAGGCCGCAATGGTCTGCATTTCCTCCATGATAAGGATGTTATAGATACAGGCCTTGCCCGGAAGGGAGTATCCCACATTCTCAAAGTTGCCGGCCATGTTCTTCTGGCGGTAGAGATAATATGGCTCCATCCCCATCTCCCTGGCGCATGCCGCGCTCAGGTCAATCATCTCAGGCGTATTGCTGATTTTCAGGTCCCCGTACTGTTCCTTAAACATGTTCAGGCGGGCAGCCCGCTTAATGGCAAGGGAATGGACGGTAAGGGAGTCCGGCGCCAGCTTCTTTACCTCATGAAGGGTATGGCGCACATCGTCCATGTCCTCCTCAGGAAGTCCCATGATCAGGTCCATGTTGATGTTGTCAAATCCCATCTCCCTTGCCATCCAAAACCGCTCCTTAACCATTTCCACGGAATGACGGCGTCCAATCAGGTCCAGGGTCTTCTGGTTCATGGTCTGGGGATTAATGGAGATGCGGGTAATCCCATGGTCCCTCAGCACCTGCAGTTTTTCCTCAGTTATGCTGTCCGGCCGCCCGGCTTCCACGGTAAACTCCAGGGCGTGCGCTGTGTCAAACAGGTCTTCCAGCTTGCATAAGATGGCATGGATATCTTCTGCCGGAAGGGACGTCGGCGTGCCGCCGCCAAAGTAAATGGTATCCAGCGGGCGTCCCTTCATCTTCCCTGCAGTGTATTCCAGTTCCTTAAACAGCGCCTCCAGATAAAGCCCTGTGCGCCCCGTCCATTTGCTGATGGGATAAGAGGTAAAGGAACAGTACAGGCAGGTGGTTGGACAGAACGGGATTCCCACGTAAAGGCTGTATCCCCTTTCATAATCCAGGGGTTCAAGCAGCTTCTTTTCCCTGGCCGCAATCTCCACACTCAGGTTAATCTTCTCATCGCTGGCCATGTAGGTTTCTTTCATGAAGGAGCGTATATCGTCCCCGCTCCAGCCTTCCTCCAGCCTGGTAAGGGCAATCTTGGTGGGACGGATTCCTGTAAGGGAACCCCAGGGAAGCCTGGTTCCCGTGCGCTCCATAAGCATCTGATAGAACATCTTCTTAACCACATTCTTGGTGGCTGAGTGGTCAGACAGGTCGCAGGCGCCGGTACGGGCCATTGCCAGTTTCCAGGATACAGGTCCTTCTTCCTTTGGGCTTGTCCCGGCCAGACAATCCCCGCCCTGGTCCAGTCCATCCCTGCCGCCATCCCCGCTGCTGTCCCTGTCCCATATGAGGACCGAGATTTCCCCCTGCCCCAGCCTTGTCTCCACGTAAAACCACAATTCATCCCTAACCTCATGGGCATAGGTTTCCCCCGGATAAAAGGACATCAGAAGTTCTCTGATGTCCTGTTCATATGCATTATCCTGTATTAATAATCCAATCATATAAGTCCTGCTTTCATTATCTGTAAAATGCAATGGGATTGCTCTGTTTCTCATGTCCAATGGTAGTTGGCTCCCCATGTCCCGGATATACCATGGTATCATCCGGCAGAGGGAATACCTTATTTATGATGGAATCCACAATCTGGCTGCTGCTTCCCGTGGGAAGGTCCGTCCTTCCATAGGATTCACAGAACAGGGTGTCTCCTGCAAAGACCACCTCTTCCTCAGGAACATAGTAGCACACTGACCCGGATGTATGTCCGGGCGTCCCTATCACCTTCCAGCCAAACCCAATCAGGTCAAGCCCATCCCCGTCCTTTAACAGCACGTCTGCATGGAAGCTGACCTGCATGCCGCCCCAGCTGCCGGACATGTTAAGCCCCCCGTCTGCCAGCATGGCATCCTCTGTCTCAGAAGCATATATCTTAATATGGAATGTACGCCGTATATCCTCTGCCGCCATGATATGGTCAAAATGGCCGTGGGTCAGAAGCACTGCCCTGGGTGAAATACCCAGTTCACTGCATTTATTCAGGATATAATGTGCATTGTCGGCCGGGTCTATGATCACGGCCTCCTTTGTAGTATCATGATAGACCAGGAAACAATTGGTGCTCACCGCTCCCAGCACACATGTCTTAACACGCATATCATTCATATCGGTTCCCCTTTCCATATGGCAGCCGTCCATACCTTATATATCCGCATCAGCCGCCTGGCTCCGGCCATACCAGGCGGCATCCAATATCACCAGGCAGCAGCCCGCGTCACCAGACAGCAGCCCACATTATCCGGCAGTACGCGCAATATCCAGCACCCCTTCTATCTGGCGTATCTTATCCGTGAGACGGTTCAGTTCCTCCGTGCCATGGATGTCAAATGTCATGATGATGGTTGCCTTGCCCTGTTTGCTGGTCCTCACATTCATGGAGGTGATGTCAATCTGTTTTTCCGTGAACACCTTGGATATATCGGCAAACATGCCAATCCTGTTATTGGCAAATATCTTGATTTCCGTGGAATACTGCTCGTTGTTGGTAGCGCCTTCGGCCATCTGCCACTCCGCGTCAATGAGCCTGCCCCGCTCATCCTCAGGCAGGTTAATCATGTTGATGCAGTCCGTGCGGTGGATGGATACGCCTCTGCCCCTGGTGACAAATCCCACGATTTCATCGCCCGGAACAGGGTTACAGCACTTGGAAAAACGCACTGCCAGGTCATGGATGCCCTTAACCACGATTCCGCTCTTGGACTTGCGCACCGTTGCCTCGCCTGAACGCCCGGCCGTATCCGCAATTCCGTTCAGCACATCCTCGTCCGTTATCTCGCGCTTTAATTTCTTCTCACGCTCTTCCAACATCTTGTTGATGACCTGGCCTTCCTTCAGGCCGCCGTGCCCGATGGATGCCAGCACGGAATCCCAGTCCTTGAACGCATAGCGGTTCATGACCTTTTCCATGAACTCGGGCTTGCTTATCTCAGACCAGTTAATTCCCTTGGCCTTGCAATAGCGCTCAATGGAGTCACGGCCCCGGACGATATTGTCATCCTTCATCTGGTTCTTAAACCACTGGTTAATCTTATTCTTAGCCTGTGTGCTCTTAACAATGTTCAGCCAGTCCCTGCTGGGGCCTTTGGAATTCTGGGAAGTGAGGATTTCCAGCTGGTCGCCGTTCTGGATTACGTACTCTATGGGCACCAGCTTGCCGTTCACCCTGGCCCCCACCATCTTGTTGCCCACTGCACTATGTATACAGTATGCAAAATCAATGGGGGTGGAACCGCTGGGAAGCGTCTTCACATCACCGGATGGCGTAAAACAGTATACGCTGTCCGAAAACAGGTCCAAATCACCCTTGACCATGCTCAGGAACTCCTTGGAATCATCCGTGTCCCTCTGCCATTCCAGTATCTGGCGCAGCCAGCTGAGCTTTGCCTCCTCACTGCCCGCCGCCACCTGCCCGCTGCCGCTCTCCTTGTACTTCCAATGGGCGGCAATACCGTATTCCGCGGTCCTGTGCATTTCATAGGTGCGGATCTGTATCTCAAAGGGCTGTCCATTGCTGCCGATCAGGGTGGTGTGCAGTGACTGGTACATATTCTGCTTGGGCATGGCAATGTAGTCCTTAAAACGCCCGGGTATGGGCTTATACATCTCATGAATCACGCCCAGGGCCGCATAGCAGTCCTTCACGTTATCCACCATGATCCTTACCGCAAATAAATCATATATCTGATCCAGGGTCTTATTCTGGTTCACCATCTTCTTATAGATACTGAAGAAATGCTTCACCCTTCCGCCGACCGTGGCGTCCACGCCCGCTTCCTTCATATGGTTCTTAACTTCATCCACGATTTCCTGGACAAAGGCCTCCCTGGCATCCTTGCGCAGGTCTACCTTTTCCACCAGATCATAATAAACATCCGGCTTCAGGAATTTAAGTGACAGATCGTCCAGTTCAATCTTAATCTTGGAAATACCCAGCCTGTCGGCAATGGGCGCATATATCTCCATGGTCTCCCTGGCTTTTTCCTTCTGCTTCTCCGGTTTCCAGTACTGTCCCGTGCGCATGTTGTGCAGGCGGTCGGCCAGTTTGATGATGATGACGCGGATATCCTTAGCCATGGCAAGGAACATCTTGCGCAGGTTATCTGCCTGAATCTCCACCTTATCCTTGTCCCAGTTGAGCTGGGTCAGCTTTGTAACTCCGTCCACCAGAAATGAAACCTCGGAACCAAACTCTTTGGTCAGCTGGTCCAGGGTCATGATTGTGTCCTCCACCACATCGTGGAGCAGCCCTGCGGCAATGGTTTCCTTATCCATCTCAAGATCTGCCAGCACAATGGCCACACAGAGCGGATGGATGATGTACGGCTCACCTGACTTGCGCTTCTGTTCCTTGTGCGCCTCATTGGCAATCCTGTACGCTTTTTCAATCATGGTTATATCATCGGACGGATGGTATTTACGGATTGTATGAATCAGGTCCTGATACAGTTCTTCAGGGCTGGTAAAGTCCGCCGGAGCTTCCAGTTCAATATCCAGTTTTTCTTTTGTTCCCTTTTCTGCCATATCTGCGGTCACCTTTTCCTATGGATAGTCAAGATACATTATAATTTTTTTTATGTAAAAAAGCAAGGGTAGGATAGAAAAAACCTAAGCGGGGCTTATGCCGGCCCCGCTTCATCTGACTTATCATACACTGCTATCCCATTTTTACTGCCGTGCTTCACACGGTACATGGCCCGGTCCGCACGGTTGATCAGGTCGTCCATGCGCTCTGTTTCCCTCTGGGCAAAGGCCAGACCCACCGATGCGTTGATTCTGTGATTGGTCCCGTCAGGCAGATGTATGAGGGGACGCTGCCCATACCCCTCTTCCACCTTATTGAGGATGGTCTCCCTGTCGCTGTACCCATAGAAGAAAAGTACGAACTCATCCCCGGACAGCCGCACTGCAACGCACTGTTCCTGGGCCGCCATGTCCGCAAGCATGTCCGCCATGGCCTTTAAGTACCGGTCCCCCATCTCATGGCCGAAGTTGTCATTAATATACTTCAGGTTATCCAGGTCACAGAACACCAGGGCATTGACCATGTTCCTGTTGTCATCCAGTATCTTCTGCCCTTCCTTTTTCAGATAAGCCGCATTGTACAGGCCCGTCAGCTGGTCATGCTGGGAAATGTTCCTGAGGCGCACAATCTCCTTGTACGCATCCGTCTTGTCTATCATCATGCCGAACACGCCGTTTTCCTCGGTCCTCTGCCGGATGGACACGGCCCGCCTGTTGCCGCTCTGGTCCACAAAGGAATAACCGTCCTCCAGCTCATGGATGCGTTCCATACGCCCAAGGATATCCTGCCACTGTCCATAATCCATCTCACCCACCGGTTTCCTCCGGTCCGGCCGGATATCCAGAAGGTGCCAGATGGACGGGCTCAGTTTGACCTTTCCTGCTTTGTCCTGGTACTCAAAGCTTCCCACATTATCCCCAGCGGACTCCATGGCAAAGGAATATCTGGAATAACTCTGCTCCAGCTTTGCAGCCATGTCATTCAGGGCCTGGTGGATCCTGTCAATCTCCACAATCCCGCTTTCCTTAAAATGGACCTCCTCCGGCTTCTGGTCCGTTATATCCTCCTGAAGCTTCTGGATGGGCTTAAGTACGATCCAGATGGCGATATAGGAAAAAATCATGGCAATCAGAATAGAAAACAGATACACCCCCGCCACCATGATGACCGTGGAATAAGAAAGGGCCGCCAGTTCCGAATGGTGGCATACGGCCGCCACGTACACAGCCCCGCCGTCCATGTAGCCATAGGTCTGGAGCACGCTGCGCACCCCGTCATAGGCCGTGCCCTTATAATTCAGGGAAATGTGGCCGCTCTTTTCATCATATGTATATCCCGTGCCCTCCAGCTCCGGGTCAACGCTGTATCTTATATTGTCCTCTGAAAGCAGCAGGACAGCCATTCCCCCATAAGGGGGATTGTCCAGCTTGAGATATGTGTCCAGCATATCCCTGCTGATTTCCAGTCCCATGATCAGACGGTCCCCCTTCTTTTCCTGGGTCAGGACATAATACATGCGTTCATCGTTAAAGAACCAGGTCCCGCCGCTGCCCCTCATATCCCAGAACTGTCCTGCATCGGCCCAGTCCTCATCCGACAGCTTAGGCCTCCAGTTCCTGGCCAGGGCAATGGAGTAGCTGCTCTCCGGCTTTCCGATCACACAGCTGATATCGCCGTAGGTGGAGGAATAGATATCCGGTTCGCCATCGTGGAATACCAGCGCCTCCCGGTTGTCTAAATCAATATAGAATATCCCATCTGCTGATGAAGAATGGTTCAGGTTATCAATCAGCCGGTTCTGGATTTCCTCCTTATCTGACATCCGCCCCAGTTCCTTTTCCATGGTATTGGACAGCAGGAGTACGTTGTTCATGTAACCGGACAAAAGAGAATTCTTTTCAGATACCTGGGACTCCATTACCTTATATGGACGGTTGACCGTCCCGGAAAATGTGCCGGTTACCAACAGGCCAATACCAAATATGACGCTCTGCAGCAGTATGGCAAGCAGTATTGCATTCCTCACCCTGTTGCTCAACAAATATTTCTTCATAGGACGAATCTCCATTCCAGCAGGAAGCCGGGCATATGTTACTGTCCAAATATTTCATTTACCTGCTCATAAAACGCCTCAGCCTTGCTGTCATATGCCATGGCTTGTGCGGCTTCCTCCATGGTCATCCCCTGATCCAGATATCCGACGAATTCTGCACGGCCTTCCTTAAGGAATGTGCTGAAACAATCATTCAGGTCAGTCCTGACATCATAGGAATCCTCAAAATCAAAACCATATACCATCTGATAGGTACTGCTCTGCTCCAATCCGACCTCAATCCCCTTTAAGACCTTTGGGCTTTCAATGAGTTTCTCCTGGTCCTGGATCATGGGCTCATGGTCCACCGGCATATAGGACATGGAGGAGGCCAGTTCAAATCCCTTGTCAACCGTCAGCCAGCGGATAAAGTCCATGCTGGCCTGGTTCTCTTCCTGGCTGCGGTTGAACACCACCACGCCGGCGCCCTGCTGGATGGCGGTTTCCCTGCTCCCGGACAGCACCGGATACTTATAAACCCCGATTTCCACAGGAACCATGTTCCCGTCCCGGTCGGCAACCTCATCGGGAAAATACAGCACGCTGGAGGAGGAACCCACATATCCCGCCAGTACGGACTGTTTGATATCATCACTTCTGTACTTGCCGCTGGCCCCATAATATCCCTTGGTAAAAGGAATATAATAATTCAGGAATAACCGCCTGATGTATTCTTCATTTAAATCCACCACAAGAGACCCTTCCTGGTCATAATGGTAGATATCGGAACCCATGGCATGGTTCATGGCTATAAAATAATTAGCCAGGTTATCCAGGCCGATAAAAGGGCTTCCGTCCCCGTCAACATCCGGGGTGGCGCTGTCGGTCCATTCAAAATACCCCTGGGCCATCTGCTCCAGGCTGTCCCAGTCAGACATGCCGTCAGCCGAATACCGGGGATTGGCATCCAGGAACTGGTCCAGGCGGGTCTGGTTCATCAAAAGCAGTTCCGTGGACTTGACTAAGGGCAGTATGTAAAGTTTGCCGCCAATGTAACCTTCGTCCAGGTAGGCCTGGTTGTACCACGCAAGATCCTCCTCAGACAGGTAATCACCCGCATCCACCAGCCTCTCCCCGTGTTTATTTACAACACCCACAATCATATCCCGGTAGGCCAGCGACATATTGGCCATCTCCACATCATTGGTAGAACCGTTAAGGGCCAGGTCTATCTTATTCGTAAGGTCCCCAATGGACCCCTGGCTGGAAGCCTCCACCACAACATGCTTCCCCGCGCCCTCAGTCTCGTTATATTCCTTAATCAGCCTGTCCAGGTACTGCTTCTGCGCATCATTATAGTAATGCCAGAATACCAGCTTTAATTCCTCCTGGCCTGTTTCTGCTGCTTTCGGAGCGCTGTCCGCGGGCACACCGCTTTTACATGCCCCCAGCATAAGGGAAATGGACACCATACATGCTGCTGCTGCGAATCTTGCTTTCCTCTGTCCCATTTGGCCTACTCCTTTTCTTTTCCGCAAAATATTATTCTTATTGTACTACGACAGGGGGCTTTGTTCAAGGAATTATCCACCCTTTTCCTGTATACAATTTAAAAAAAGCCTCCCCTTTATCAGGAATAAGGCTTTTCTGTTACCGGCTGTCCGTTCCGTGATCTGTTGGACCGTCTGCCTGTCTTTTATTTACCCTCATAGATAATCGAAGATTCCACATCATATCCCTTCAGGTGCTCCCTGCCCTTAAGCCCTGCCAGTTCCATGACAAAACAGATTTTCACCACTTTTCCGCCCAGCTCCTCAATCAGCTTGATGATTGCCTCTGTTGTCCCGCCTGTGGCAATCAGGTCATCCACAATCACCACCTTCTGGCCGGGCCTGATGGAATCCCTGTGCATCTCAATGGTGGCCTGGCCGTATTCCAGGTCATAATCCATGGAAATGGTCTCACATGGAAGCTTGCCCTTTTTGCGCACAGGCACAAACCCCTTATGCTGCGCATAGGCAACCGGTACACCAAAAATAAAGCCGCGGGATTCAGGTCCCACCACCAGGTCATAATCCAGGTCCTTTACCATATCAATCAGGCTGTCCACTGCCAGGCACAGTCCGTCTGCGTCCTGCAGGATGCTGGTCACATCCCGGAAAATGATTCCCGGCTCCGGGAAATCCGGTATGCTTCTTACATACTCTTCCAACTTCTTCATTTTTGTTACCTCTCTTCCGAATTCAATTTCTTCCATAACCATTATACTTGGTTCCTGTAAGGCTGTAAAGCCCATACTTGGCTGCTCATGGAACAGTGCAGTACACCGCGCATATCGGGATGCCATGGGCTGTACGGCGCACCTTTGTATCAGGCCCGCCATATTGCCGCCCAATTAAAACGCAGATACGATTGTCTATTGAAGGGCGCGCCGGTTTTCAGTATAATGGAACTGGAAGCTGCTTTTTTCTGCGTTTTTATGCGGGATTTTCCAGAAAGGTACGGTTGATCAATATGGATATGAAACATTATAAAATCACAGTCACATCAGAGGAATGCGGATACCGGCGGTCCACAGAGGACGCCGCGGACCTGACCGCCTATCTTCTCTCCTCCATGCCCCAGGCCCCGGGACGGCTCCGCCCTGCAGTCATCGTCTGCCCTGGCGGAGGGTATGGCTTTGTATCCCCCAGGGAAGACCAGCCCGTGGCTATGGAGTTCCTGGCCGCCGGATACCAGGTATTCGTCCTCCACTACCATGTGGCTCCTGAGATATTTCCCCTTGCCCTCATGGAGCTGGCCCGTTCCGTGGCGCTCATAAGGGACCACAGTGAAGAATGGTGCATTGACAGGTCCCGGATCATGGTCTGCGGTTTTTCGGCCGGAGGCCATCTGGCAGGATGTTTGGGCACCATGTGGAACCGTGAGTTCCTCTATGTTCCCCTGGGCCTTACCGCCGAAGAGATACGGCCCGGAGGCATGATACTCTGCTACCCGGTCATTACATCCGGCGGATACGGGCATCAGCGCTCCTTCTCCCAGCTTTTAGGGGCCGGGGCAGTCCAGGATCCGGACATGCGCAGGCTGGTGTCCCTGGAACACCAGGCAGGCCCCCATGTGCCGCGGACATTCCTGTGGCATACCTGGACCGACCAGACCGTGCCGGTGGAAAATTCCCTGCTCTTTGCATCCGCCCTAAAAAAAGCCGGGGTAAGCCTTGAGATGCACATTTATCCGGAAGGATGCCATGGGCTGTCCCTTGCCACCGAGGAGGTATCCGACCATACAGGTGACTGCCTGGTGCCCCACTGCCAGGGCTGGACCACCCTGGTCAGGGAATGGGCTGCACAAGGTCCGTATACAGGGGAAAGGACAGAATGATATGTTAAAAGAAGAACGTCAGGCATTGATACTCAACAAACTCCACACCTCGGGGAAGGTGGTGGTCAGCCGGCTGGCAGTGGAACTTAATGTATCGGAGGATACCATCCGGCGCGATTTGCTGGATCTGGACCAGAAGGGCCAGGTAAAGCGGGTATTCGGCGGCGCCATACCCATGGAACGGCCGGTCATCAATTTTTTTGACCGCGAAACCACGGATGTGGAATTAAAACAGCGGCTGTCGTCCAAGGCGCTGGATTTCCTGGAAAAGGACCAGCTGGTAGCCATTGACGGCAGCAGCACCAACCTTCAGTTTGCCAAAAGCATCCCGAACAACCTGAAGCTTACCGTGCTGACCAACAGCTACTCCATCGCCCACGCCTGTTCCATGAAGGAACAGGTGGATGTAATCGTGCTGGGCGGCGCCCTGTTAAAGGAATCCATGACCAATGTGGGCGAGATTGCCGCCAGCCAGGCAGCCCTTTACCATCCGGACCTGTGCTTCATGGGCGTATACGCCATCCATCCCGAGTATGGGATGACCATCCCCTACCCGGATGAGGTAAGCATTAAACGCCAGCTGATCCAGACCTCCAGAAGGGTCATTGCCCTTGTCAACCCTCTTAAGCTGAATACCGTATCCAGGTATCACGTGTGCGGGATTGAGGCATTTACCACCCTGATAACGGACAGCGATGTGTCCGGGGAGATGGCGGTGGATTATCGGAATAAGGGGTTGGATTTCATATAAGGTCTGGGAAATGCCGTTTTGCTGGAATTTGCGTTATTTATGCGACATTTTCTTTTCCTTTTACGTGTTCCTTAAGTGCAATTACACAAAAATCGCATACTAACGCATTTTCTTGCATTATTTTGCTTGACATCATATATATATGCGCTATAATACACTTAGAAAACAATTGGAGAAGGGCAGGGACACTGTCCGGGATATTTTAGGAGGGTAATTACTATGAAATTTTTTGTTGACACAGCCAATGTAGAGGACATCAGAAAAGCAAACGACATGGGCGTCATCTGCGGCGTAACCACCAACCCATCCCTGATTGCCAAAGAAGGCAGGGATTTTGCAGAAGTGATTAAGGAAATCACCTCCATCGTGGACGGACCGATCAGCGGCGAGGTTAAGGCAACCACCGTTGATGCCGAAGGCATGATTAAGGAAGGCCGCGAGATTGCCGCCATCCATCCCAACATGGTTGTTAAGATTCCTATGACCGTTGAAGGCTTAAAGGCATGCAAGGTGCTGACAGCGGAAGGCATCAAGACCAATGTGACCCTGGTATTTACCGCTGCCCAGGCCCTCCTGGCCGCACGCGCAGGCGCTACCTACGTATCACCGTTCCTGGGCCGTCTGGATGACATATCCATGCCTGGAATCGACTTAATCTACGACATTACCGAGATTTTCCAGATGCACAACATCGAGACTGAAATCATCGCTGCCAGCGTGCGCAACCCGATTCATGTAATCGACTGTGCTAAGGCAGGCGCCGACATTGCCACTGTTCCTTATAAGGTAATTGAGCAGATGACAAAACATCCTTTAACAGACCAGGGTATTGAGAAGTTCCAGGCTGATTACAGGGCTGTATTCGGGGAATAAGGATAGACTGACAGGCCAAAGGAATGTGACGCAGGAGATATGCCTGCGCCCCATTCCTTCTTTTATTATAGTACATATCTTATGCCGCAATCCCAAGCACCCCTATATAGTATCCTATGATCCCCACCAGCATGAGTATCAGCACAACCAGGACCGGAGACACCTTTTTCTTAAGCATCATCCAGGTGCCGATGATCAGGCCAAAGGGAAGCATATTGGGCAGCAGGCCGTTCAGTACATCCTGGAAGATGACCGTTGTCTGTCCCACGGTAATCTGAAGAGGGACATATACCAATACCTTCTGGGCGCCCATTGCGCCGATTACCATCAGGCCAAGGATACCGAATGCGTCTGTAAGCCGTGTGATGGAGCCGGATCCTTCACCCAGGATATTCATGACAGACACGCTTCCCTGCTTATATCCCATCTGATACAGGTTGTAGCCTAGCACCAGCATGATTCCTGTAAAAATCACAAAGAACAGGATCGGGCCTGAAAAATTCCCCTTCAGGGCCAGGGCACATCCAAGGGATACCGCGATTGGATAGATGATGCCGCCTGCAAGGCTGTCCCCGACTCCGGCCAGCGGTCCCATAAGGCCGGTCCTCAGTCCGTTAATCATCTCATCCGATATGTCCGCGCCATTGGCCCGTTCTTCCTCAAGGGAAGCACAGATGCCGGGAATCACATTGCCGATAAAGGACGGTTCCGTGTTAAAGAATACCAGGTAACGTTTTAATGCAGCCTTGATGTCCTCAGGGTCTGTGTAAAGCCGTTTAATCACAGGAAGCATGGCCAGCACATTGCCGGATGCCTGCATCCTTTCATAGTTGTATCCAACTTCAGCGCCAAGGCCGATAAGCCAGTGCTTCACCAGATCTGATTTGCGCAGCCTGATTTTCAATTCCTGTTTTGGCGCTTCCTCCACAGCCTCCACAAAATCCTCTTCCGCTTTTTCCGTTGCCGCATAGTAGACAATGACAGCCACACACGCCCCAAGGATGGCCACTGCCATGATTCCAAGGTCCAGGAAGGTGGTAAGGAAAAACCCGATTACGAAATAGGGAATCATTTTCTTCTTGCCCAGATAGTTTAACAGCATGGCCACGCCAAGGGCGGGAAGCAGGTTGCCGGTCACGCTCAGCGCATTGACAAAGCCCTGGGGAATACGGCCCAGCAGGCGGTTGAAGAAATCCCCGCCCAAAAACATAAGGATGAAAGCAGGGGTGCCATTGACCACAAGGGACGTAAGCTGGGGAAACAGCCATGCATTAAAGAATATCTTGTTCAGTTCACCCTTTTCAGCATTGGCGTCCAGACGGTGTACCCAGAACACATTCAGTGTCATCTGAAGGTTCCACAGCAGCACGCCCAGAAGACCGATGGGGATTGCCAGCGTAATGGCCAGCTCCGGCGTTGCCTTGGCCAGTATGGTGATGGCTGTCCCGTATACACCTGCGATACCGATGTTGGACGGCATGGTGCCGCCTGCGGAAATCCAGCCTATGTAGGCCAGGTTAATGGTTGCTCCTGCCATAAGGCCCAGGAGCGGGTCCCCCAGTATCAGTCCCACCACGGTCCCGTTGATAAGCGGATAACAGAAGGGCCATGTAATGGGGCTCCAGACCCTGCCGCTGGCCAGGTTGGCTGCAATAGCAATTAGTAAAGCTTGGATAATGATCATACTCGTAACCTCCTTCTTTTGTTGTCAGCAAAAATCTCCCAATGTATACAGTGCCTTGCCCGGCCCGGACAGCCACTCTGCCCCCTGTTCCGTTACCAGGGCCTCATCCTCCATACGGAAGGATATCCATATCGTTCCCGCCCCCTTTTCCAAATCATATGGATAAACCCCGTTTTCCAGGGCAAAGACCATTCCCGGCCGCACGGTTTCGCAGCAGTCATCGCTGATATTGGGATACTCCGTCACGTTAAGACCAGTGGAATGCCCGCTGGAATGCACCACCTGGCTTCCATACCTGGACTTTCTCAGATACCCCTCTATTTCCTTATTAATATCAGATACCAAAATTCCCGGCTTTAAAATACGGAAACCGGCATGCACACATTCCCTGGCTGTTTCCGCCATCTCCACATACTGCCCCGGGGCCGTATGTCCCAGATACATTACCCGGGTCAGGTCAGAGGCGTAACCGTCAATATGGCCGCTGATATCCACAAGCACGACATCCCCGTTATCAACAATCCGGTCCGTGGCATAGCTGTTAAAGGTATGGTACTTATCCCTGCCTGAATTCACGGTGAGATACGAAATCTTATCCACCCCGCCAGCCGTCATGCGGCTGGCTATGCCTCTTGCAATCTCCTTTTCCGTTGTGATGCCGGGACGGATCTTGCTGAAGGTATCCCGGATTGCCTGTTCCGTCACATATCCGGCTGTCCGTATCCTGTCAATCTCCCAACTTGTCTTAACCATACGGGCCTTCTGGATCGCCCCGGTCCCATCCACAAAGCGCAGGCCGTCCAATGCATCCACCAGTTCCTTTAAAATATTAAGGGACCAAAAATAATGCTGCCCGTCCCCTGCTTCCAGCCCAACTGTCTTAACCGGGTAATCCAAACCGGATATGAACTGTCTCATGGCATCAATGGGTCCTTCGGAATTAAGGGGCCCCAGGTCCCTGGATTTTGTCCCTGCCGCATAAATGACAGGACACCACGCCACATTCCTCACTGTTGACTGTTCCAGTATACGTAAGGAAATAGCCGGTTCCCCTTTTCTTGGGACAAATACCAGCACAGGCCGGAACAGGCTGGAGGTATACCATGAACGGTAAGCCGTGGAATAAAATATATTTTCAGGCGATGACAGCAGAAGCATATCAAGCCCCTCTGCCTCCATCTCCTCCTGAAGCTTTTTTATATGGGCTTCATATTCCTCTCTGGGAAAGGATTTTAAATAATCCGGAAATTCATTCATAATCTGCTCCTTCCATTTTTCAGTATCAGGGATCCCACGTCCGGACCCCCATTTCAGGCATCCTGCTTCAGGATAAGAGTTTCCTGATGTTAACCTCCTTCTCACTTGGCACCAGCTGGTAATAAATCTCCACCCCGCTGTCAATGATCCGCCTGAAGCACTCCGTCTCATCCTCATTGGCGGAAACATTTTTATTAAATGTCTTCCTGCCGGGCTTTGCCCCCATCCCTCCAAGGATGATCTTGTCAAATCCCACGCCTGACTGAAGCAGGCGTTCCAGCACCTGCGGCACCTTTACAAGTACCATGATGTGTTCCTTGGCCAGGGGCGCCTCTTTTAAAAATATCTCCGCGTGCTCCTGGTCCATAATCATGACCTCCACCCCCACAGGGGCAGCTGCCTTGTAAATCCGCTCCATCAGCTTGTTCCTGGACAGCTCGTCATCAATGATAAGAATCTTATTGATGGGATACTGTTTAATCCATGCCGTCACCACCTGGCCGTGGATTAAGCGGTCGTCAATCCTGGTTACTAAAATATTCTTCATATAAACTTTCTCCTTTCACAAGCAGTACAGGGTGTGTCTGAAAATTGCTTTCCGTCAGCCGTGCATCAAAGCGCGATCTGCTGCAGGAACGCGTCACAGTCATAAATACTGCCCTTTGCCACATCCTCCAGCCCCTTTACGGCTCCGGCCATGTCCTGGGACATCCTCCGGTTAAGCACCTCCAGCAGAAGGGGGAAATTCACGCCCGTGAAGTGGCTGAACGCGCACTCTCCCTGTAACTGCATCATGGTATTAAAGGGTGTCCCGTTCATCAGGTCGGTCAGCACAAGGACCTCCTGTCCCCGCGTTTGCGACTGCTGCACAGACTCTTTAATACGGTTCCTTAACCCGTCCACATCACAGCCAAGTTCCAGGCCGTAAGCCTCCATCTCCTTCTGTTCACCAAATACCAGCGCAGATGCCCTTATGAATTCTTCTGCCAGCTTTCCATGCATGAAAAGTATGATTTTAAACATTTGCCTCTCCTCCCGTTAAATAATTGATAAAACCTGGTATGACATCATCTGGACAGTTGTCCAGCAGATACACTAATTTTGAAGAAAACAGCATGAAATCCAGATTGCACATATCGATGTGTACCTCCCTTATGCAGGTACCCGGGCTGTCCAGGACAAAGACGCAGTGATTCTTTTTCAGCTCATTCACTGAATATATATACTGGATTCCTTTTAAAGCGGAAATCCTGATCAGCTCATTGCCCGCAATATCAAAAGGGCTGTCCGAAACCCGGATGAGGCACCCGATATCATGCAGGTCATTGATAATCCTTATGAGCTCCAGGTGGTACACGGATGTACTCTCACTGGTCTTCCAGAATAATTCCTGGATGTTCTTAAAGTCCCTGTTTTCCAGTATGGGTGAGACAAACACATAGGGTATGGACCCCTCATCCCCATCCAGCATGGCCGTGGAGATACAGAAATCATATGACTCCCGTTTTGCCGTACGGTACCCGCTGCTGGCGCAGGTATCAAAATTCCACTGCGGGAACCTCTGCTGCAGCCGGAGTCTGGTCAGGTTTGCAATGCTTTTAGTCATATCCGTCACAAACAGCACCCTGGCATGCTCGGACTGCCTCACGGTTTCCCCCAGGATATATAACATTAAAAAACTAATCTCATCCACACTCAGCTCAGGAAGGCCGAACTTCCTGGCCAGTATGCAGCAGATGATTCTGCACACATTAAGGGTGCTCTGATAATCCTTGATTAAAAGCTCCATAAGGGGGTTGCTGGCAGGCGTGCGGCCCAGCAGACGCTTCAGCATAAGGTTGATATGGGAAATCACGTTTTCGCAGAAGCTTGGGTTTTCCCTTAAGTTTATATTGGTTATGGTGGTAAATGCATCAATGAAATCTTCACAGAACAGCCTGAATACCTCATCCCCGTTCCCGCCTTCACCGGCCGTCTCAAACAGGTGCGTCAGAAGGAATATATTCTTAAGCCAGACACGTTCCGCCAAAGGCAGTTCCATGTGATAATGCCCGCATATCCTGTTACAGACCTCTTCCACCTCATTTTCCAGGGGCCCGGCCAGTCCGTCCCCGGGGCCCATGCCCCCCGGGTCCTGCTCCATGACACAGCTGTTTTTCAGGCGGTATACCATCACCAGTAGATTTAAGGATACTTGCACAAACTCACTGTCATCAAACCTGTAATCATGTTCCTCCTCCATCCGTCCAAGGAGCCGGTTCACAAAGCAGATGTCGTCCTCCCTGAATATATCCAGGATCGTGCTCAGCGTATCCGGGTGGGGAAGGCTCCTGTCTTCTGTCATTTCCCCATTCCTTACCAGGGCCGCGTTGGGATTCAATATCCGGGAAAGGATGTGCACGATTGCCTGGCGTATGTCCCGCTCCTCACCGGAGATAATGGTTCCGTCCATTGTCTTCTTCATATGCAGCGAAAAATGTCCGAACATGTTTTCCAGGTGCATGAAATCACTGTGGATTGTACTCTTGCTGACATAATACTTATAGGCCAGGGATGCCAGTGACGTATATTCATCTGAATACAGAAGCAGGTTCAGGGCAATATCCATCCTTCTGGAATCCTTTTCCCAGGTCTGTGCGCCCGTATTCTGTCCTGCAAAGGCCAGGTAAGAAATATGGTTATTCAGCCTCCCCTTCTGTTCCCCTCCTATCCTGAGCCGGATGCCCACACCGCTTTTCTTATCTATGACCGCCTCAAATCCGGCCAGGAACTTCTGCACCTGTTCCAGATCCCGGCGCAGTGTCTTGGACGAGGTATCCAGTTCACCGGCGTAAAAATCAATGGGCAGGAACTCCTGGTCATGGCATAAAAGCATATTCATAAATGATATCTGCCTTTTGTTCATTCATCCTCCTCCTTGATCGTGTTTGAAAATCCATTCCTGCCATCCATATGTACTAATTAGAATTATAGCAACGCGCCCGCGAAAAATTAAGGCGGGGGCCTTTTGTAAATATGTCCACATTATTATGGACACGGCAATACACCTTATATTCCTCCGTTGTATTTGAAAACAAATGAAAAAATAAGAAAAAACTTTAAAATAATTGACAAATTTTCAAAATAGATATATATTTAAACTAACATTATGAAAGAAGGTGACAGAAATTGAAATTTGCTGGAAGAATGAATTCCTTTATGTTTAAAGGGAACTATGATTTGTTCCAGACCATTGACGCCTACCGCAACCTGCCCGGCATCACCCACCTGGAATTCAACTATCCTGAGCATCTTAAGGGGTACGACCTAAAAGAGCTGAGACAGCATATGGGCAGCCTGGGAGTCAACGGCGTTGCCCTCAGGTTCCGTGGAAATGAATTCATGGAGGGGGAATTTGCAGGAACAGACAGCGCTGTAAGCCGGCAGTCGGTCCGGCTGTGTAAGGAAGCCGCAGATGCATGCCAGGCGCTGGGAGGCCAGGTCATAACCATATGGCTGGGATTTGACGGATTCGACTATCCGTTCCAGGTTGACTATGAAAAAAACTGGAATATAATAGTCAGATCCTTTCAGGAAATCGCAGATTATGCCGGCGAAAAGGGCATAAAGGTAAGCATTGAATATAAACCATGCGAGCCCAGGGCATTTTCCATGATAGACGGCATCGGACTTACCCTCCAGATGATTGATGAAGTGGACCGCCCCAATATCGGGGTAACCCTGGACTTCTGCCACATGCTCATGAAGCGTGAGAATCCTGCTTACTCACTGGCGCTGGCCGCGCGCAAGAACAAGCTGTACGGTCTCCACATGAACGACGGTTACGGGGAACTGGACAACGGACTGATCTTTGCTTCCGTCAGCCTGCCGCAGGCCCTGGAGTTTGTGTATTACCTGAAAAAGTATAAGTATGACGGGGTTGTATTCTTTGATTCATTTCCTATCCGCGAAGCAGCGGACCAGGAGGTCAGCGCCAACATCCAGGCGTTCATGGCCTTGTCCGATGCCATTGACAGGTATGGTATGGACCGGATTGAGGATGTCATGAAAGAACAGGACGGTATAAAAGCCCAGCGGCTGATACTGGACATGTTCTCGAACATATAAACCAACTAATAAAAAGGAGGAGTTACACATGAAAAAAAAGGTATTGGGGATTTTAGTCACATCGGCAATTGTAGGCACCATGTTAATGGGATGCGGTTCCGGCAGCAAAGGAACCACCACGGCAGCTCCCGCTGCCGCGGTTGAAGACAGCGCAAAAGCCCAGGATCCCAAACCCGGGGAAAGCGCCCAGGAAACCCCTGCAGCTGAAACCGAGGCAGTCACCAGCGAAGGCTTTAACCCGGACAAGGAAGCCGGGGTCAGCATTGAGGACGTACGTGAACAGTTCGGCAGCGAGGTTCCCTATGGCAGCCAGGAAATTGTTGCAGGCGCGGTTGCAAAACAGTTCCAGAACGAATACTGGCGTACATTAAAGGAAGGTTATGAAGAAGGCGCAAGGCTGGCTTCCGAAGCCGGGATTAACATTAAGATGGATGTCCAGGCAGCGCTGGATGAAAACGACGAACAGGGCCAGCTGGCAATCCTCAACAACATGATTAATAAGAAATACTCCGTCTTACTTTTGTCCCCCATTTCTGACGGCAACCTGGTTCCCGGCGTGGAGAGCGCGGTTGAGAAGAATATTCCCGTACTGAACGTAAACGACGGCCTGATTGCCAATGCGCCTAACTTTGTAGGACCAAAGGCAGACCAGAACGGCGAACTGGCCGCAGAGTGGATTTCAAAGCAGCTGGACGGCAAGGGGCAGGTGGCGATTGTAATCGGGATGCCAAAGGCATTTGCGGCAAGGCAGAGGACCGAAGGCTTTGAAAACTGGATGGCTGCCAACTCACCAGATATTGAGATTGTTGCCAAACAGAATGCGGACTGGGATAGGAACAAAGCAAAAGAGCTGACAGAAACATGGATTAAGAATTATCCTGACTTAAAAGCCATCTTCTGTAACAACGACGGCATGGCGCTGGGCGTTGTGGAGGCTGTAAAGGAATCAGGAAAGGACATCCTGATTGTAGGCGTGGATGGAATCGGGGAGGCATATGACTCCATCCGCAAGGGCGAATTAAGCGCCACCATTGATTCCTTCCCATTCTATAAGGCACAGATAGCCCTGGAATGTGCGCTGCGTGAACTGGCGGGCCAGGAACTTCCAAGAGTCATCTGGACACCGCAGGCATTGATTGATTCCACCAACGTGGACATGGATGCAAAGGAAATCATCAACTGGGTTCCAACCGAATATAAGGCACAGTAATATAAGGGATTCAAACATGGGGCCGATGCAAAATGCTTACTATGGTTTTGCAAAGGCCCCATGGCCGAAGGAGGAATGCAAATGGAAAATTCCATAGAATTCAAACAGATAGGCAAACAATTTTCCGGTGTCCGGGTGTTAAAAGATATCAGCTTCTGTGTTGCAAAAGGTGAGGTACATGCGCTTTTAGGGGAAAACGGAGCCGGCAAATCCACGCTGCTGAATATCCTTCACGGCGTCTATCAGGAATATGAAGGTGAAATATGGCTGGGAGGGAACCAGATATCCTTTAAGAACCCCAACGAGGCCATCCGGAAAGGCCATATCGTAAAAGTCCACCAGGAAGTGAACGTGGTGCGCGACCTGACAGTGGGGCAGAATATCACCCTGGGTTATGAACCCCGCCGTGGCATCATGGTTGACTACCGCACCCTTAACCAGTCCGTGAATCAGATCCTTGACCGGCTGAAATGCAGCTTCCGGGCCGAGGACATGGCCAGCCGCCTGACTGCGGGGGAAATGCAGATGCTGGCAATCGCCAAGGCGCTCTTCCACAACGCCCAGGTCATCTCCCTGGACGAGCCAACGGCTTCCCTGACAACAGGCGAGACCGCATCCCTGTTTAAAATCATCCGGGAGCTTAAGGAATCCGGGATAACAATCATCTATGTAAGCCACAGGCTGGAAGAAATATTCCAGATATGTGACCGGGCCACCATTCTTAGGGACGGCGCCTATATCACCACGCTGGAGGTTGGGAAAATCACCCGGGAGACCCTTATCAGGCACATGGTGGGCCGCGATGTAAATGCAGTGGCATCCAGGATGAGGGAAAGCTGTGTACAGGATGAGGTGGTGCTGAGGGTAGAGGGCCTGGGCCGTAAAGGAGTATTTGAAGATATCAGCTTTGAACTGAAAAAGGGTGAGATATTAGGTTTTGCCGGTCTGGTGGGCGCGGGCAGGACCGAGGTCATGAGGGCTATCTTTGGAGCGGATGCCAAACATACCGGCACGATCTGCCTAAAGGGCAAAGAGGTGAACATACGCAACACCCAGGACGCCCTGCGCTTAGGAATCGGGCTTCTGCCCGAGGAGCGCAAAACCCAGGGCTTCGTGAACATGATGACCAACATCGACAACACTGCCCTGTCGTCCATTGAAAAATATCTTACCAACCGGTTTGTGGATGACAGAAAAAAACGGAAGAATTATCTAAAGTACGAAAATGAGCTGAACATCAACCCCAAGAAGCCGGATTACCTGACCCAGAACATGTCCGGCGGGAACCAGCAGAAAATCATACTGGCACGATGGATGTCCACCAACGTGGATATCCTTATATTCGACGAGCCCACCAAAGGCGTGGATGTGGCTGCAAAGGCGGAAATATACAGGCTGATGGAAGACATTGTCCACAGCGGAAAATCCATCATCGTTGTCTCATCCGAACTTCCTGAGGTCATGGGAATCAGCGACCGCATGGTCATTATGTGTGAAGGCAAAAAGACAGGTGAACTGCAGAAAGAAGAATTTGCAGAACAGGTAATCTTAAATTATGCGATGGGAGGAAAAGACAATGGGGAAAGGAAATAATAACCGGCAAAAGACACGGCCGCACATGGATTTTGGCGGCGCTGTCCGCGAAATAGGGGTTTTCGTTGCATTGATCATCATGGTTATCATATTTGCATTGATTGATCCCTCCTATGTGACGGTTGGGAACTTTGTGGACATAGTCAAGCAGGCAACCATCAACGGCATCCTGGCCATCGGCATTACATTTGCAATCATTTCCGGCGGCATCGACCTGTCCCTGGGCAGCACCTTTGCAATTGTCATTGTTGCGGTTGGACAGCTTACGGTTATGGGAATCCCTCCGCTGGCCGCCATTGCCGCAGGCGCCGTTCTCGGTACTTTTATGGGCTCCATCAACGGCCTGCTGGTAACCAAGATGAGACTGCAGCCATTTATAGCAACACTGGGCACCATGAGCGTATTCCGCGGCATTGCCTATGTGGTCACAGGCGGGTGGCCGGTCCTTAACATACCGGATGCCTACAGGAAGTCCCTTGGCGCAAAGGTAATCGGCGATGTCCCCATCTCCATATTCGTACTGTTTGCAATTGCCGTAATCGCCCACATCCTCTTAAAGAAAACAAGGTTTGGAAACTATTTATTTGCAGTGGGCGGCAATGAAGAAGCCGCAAAACTATCCGGCGTCAATGTGGACCGGACAAAAATCCTGGCCTATTCCATGTGCGGGTTCTGTGTTGCATTTGCAGGAATGATCATGCTGGCAAACCTTGGGACCGGGGAGCCGGCAACCGGGCAGGGTTATGAACTGGACGCCATTGCCGCTTCCGCCATTGGCGGTACCAGGATGGCCGGAGGCAAAGGCAGTATCCTTGGGACCTTTCTGGGGGCGCTGCTGCTTGCCGCGCTGAAAATCGGACTGATCATCACTGGCGTAAGTACGTTCTGGCAGTATATCGTAACAGGTATCATCATAGTCATTGCCGCTTATTTTGAGGAAATCCAAAGCAAGCTGTCCTCAAAATTTTCCAAGGCACAAGCATGATAATGGAGACAGGACAAATGGATGGGAAGGTTGTTGTTATAGGAAGCCTGAATTATGACATAATCCTGAAAACAGACAGGATGCCGCTTAAGGGTGAGACCCACAACGCTGAAAGCTCACAATGCTGCTGCGGTGGAAAAGGCGGAAACCAGGCAGTACAATGTGCCAAATTAGGCATCCCCACTTATATGGCCGGACATGTGGGAAATGACTGCTACGGGGATATATTGATAAAGGGTCTTAAGGCATACGGCGTGGATACCGCCTATGTCAGACGCACATCTGCTGCCAGCGGCATGGGAATCGTACATACCCTGCGGGACGGAAGCGTCTTTGCCACCATAACCAAGGGCGCGAACCATACACTTAAGCACAAGGACGTGGATGAAATAGCCCATCTTCTGGATGAACATACGGTTCTGATCCTGCAGATGGAAATCCCGGTACAGGTCCTTGAATATGCAATCCAGACAGCTGCCAGCGCAGGGTGCACCATATTGTTCAACATGGCTCCTGCCATGGAGTTTGACGAGACATACATGAAAATGTGCCACTATCTTATCATGAATGAGGTGGAAGCACAGTTTTATACGGGAAAAGACTTAACCTCTGTCCCTGCGGCCAGGTCCGGACTGACTGAATTTGCAGGAAAAATGGGGAATACATGTATTTTCACCCTGGGGAAACAGGGAGCCATGGCATGCCGGGACCGTGGATTCCATTATAAGGAATCCTATTGTGTCAAAGCAGTGGAAACCACAGGAGCCGGCGACTCCTTTGTGGGCGGGCTTGCATACGGGGTGCTGAATCATATGGACTTAAGCAGTATGCTGGACTTCGCCACCTGCTGCAGCGCACTGACGGTCCAGGGCACAGGCGCCCAGGACTCCATGCCTGATATTCAGGCGGTCCTGGATTTTTACAGGAACTACTCAAAATGAAACAATCGTAAAATTGACAATCTTGGCATTTCATGTATACTTTATAGTGAAGATTTACGTGAATGATACAGGGGAGGGGTCTGATGATTCCATACGAAAGACGACAGATATTGCTAAATGAATTAGAAAAACAGGATATGGTAACCCTTAGTGATTTTGCCAGGGCATTACATGGCGTATCTGAGTCTACAATAAGAAGGGATTTGAAAATTCTGGAGGGCGAAGGTCAGATTGTCCTTCTGAGGGGCGGCGCGGCCAAAATCAAAACCGGCTCCTACGACACCCCGATTCATTCCAGAGGCTTATATAAAATCAAAGAAAAAGAAGCAATTGCAAGGACAGCGGCCAAACTTGTACATGACGGCGAAGTCATATACATTGATTCCGGGACCACCTGCCTGAAAATGATCTCTTACCTTAAGAATAAAAGAATCACCGTTGTTACGACCAATGCCATGGTTGTCCCCAGCATCTTGGAAACAGATATTCATGTAATCATGATTGGCGGGGATGTATTAAAATCCACAGCATCCATTGTGGGCAGCATAACGGATAACAGTTTAAAGGACATGTTTTTTGACAAGGCGTTTATCGGCGCAACCGGATATGACCTGCAGTCCGGCATCAACACCCCTGACAGCAGGGAAGCCAATAAAAAAAGGATCATCAAGGAAAACTCCTCCGAAGTATATGTACTGGCCGACAGCTCCAAATCAGGTAAACGCACCATGTGCAAGGCCATGGAACTGTCTGAGTGCACAATCATAACCGAACAGGAGACCGAACTGTTAAAAGAACATGCCAATTACATCCTTGCCAAGGATTAGGAGCGGTTATGGTAAACAAAAAGATACTCGGTATGGACATCGGCGGCACCAACCTGCGCATGGGCCTGGTGGATGAAACCCTGTCCGTGTCCGGCCTGGAGGTAATCCCTGCCAGGCAGGTATACCGGTCAGATAATACGCCTGAAGCCCTAAGCGCAGTGATAGAGGGCTACATAAACCGGCATCCGGACAGCGGACGCCCCCTTATGATAGCGGCCGGTTTCCCGTCCGTTGTTGATAAAAGCAGAAGGCGCCTGTATTCATCTACCAATTTCCCCGGCCTTGACGGCGTGGACATGGTCGGCTTCCTGGAGAAAAACCTGGGCATACCAACCATCATTGACCACGATGCCTACTACCTCCTGGCATATGACATCCACCAGTTCCGGCTTCCTCTAAGCGGGGCCGTAACCGGTTTTTATTTCGGCACAGGAATGGGCAATGCAATCTATATAAACGGAATGCCTTTTACAGGCAAAAATGGGGCTGCCGCGGAAGTGGGCCACATAAAGACAGGTTTAAGCAGCCGCCCCTGCAGCTGCGGCAATCAGGGGTGCATCGAGATGTATTGCTGCGGCAAGGCCCTTGAACAGCTGCAAAAAACATGCTTTGCAGATACGGATATCTCCGATCTGTTTACCAGGTGGGGGGATACCCGGGAATTGGACGAATTTGTCCATTATATGTCCGTGCCGGTGGTTGCGGAAGTGAATATCCTGGACCCGGAAGCGGTTGTCATTGGAGGCGGGATTGTCCAGATGAAGGATTTCCCCAAGAAAAAACTGGTACAATATATACTGGAAAATGCGCGCAGACCCTACCCGGCAGATAATCTGCAGATTTTCTTTTCAGCGCCTTCGCCGGAAAACGGGATTATCGGGGCCGGGATTGTGGGATTTGGCAGATTACAATCTTATTGAAACATAGGGATTCCGGATTAAAAAAACACCCCTGGCCCTTCCCACACATCATGTGTAAGAAGGGCCAGGGGTGTTTTTATCCATTACATGATCCTGACATTCTTAAGCGTCCCTGTCTTGGAAAACTGCGTCCACTCACATACATTCACCGCATGGTCGCCAATCCTCTCCAGGTATTTTGCAACCATTAAAAGGTCAATTCCCTGGTCTGCCTGGCCCGGTGCTGATTTAAGCAGCTCGATGACATCTGTCTTTACCTGATTGAACAGCATATCCACCTCATCGTCCCGGTCAATGATTTCCAGCGCGGACTCCAGGTCCTGGGCGATAAATGCCTCTATTGCATCATGGACCATTTTCTGGGCCGAGGCCGCCATCACCGGCAGGTGTTTTACAATATGGTATGCGTGTTCACTTTTTATACGCAGGATAAGCTCGGCGATATCCGATGCGTGGTCACCGATGCGTTCCAGGTCCGTCACCACTTTGAGGGCGGTGGATACCTGACGCAGGTCGCTGGCAACCGGCTGCTGCCTGAGAATCAGGGACAGGCATCTGGACTCAATGGCCCGCTCCATGTCATTAACCGTTCGGTCGCCCTTGATTACATCCTCCGCCATCATATAATCATGGTCCTCAAATGCCGTAAATGTCTGTTCAATGGCGCTTTCCACCATGTGGGCCATTTCCTTTAAATCCTGCTTAAGCTCTCCCAGCTCATGTTCATAAGTTACCCTTACACTCATCTGTGATTCCTTTCTTTCTATGCACACCCACAATCCTGCATTGCATGAATCCCTGCAATGGCAGTCCTGCGCAATCATCCAAAACGTCCCGTGATATAGTCCTCTGTCCTCTTATCCTTTGGCATGGTAAACAGTTCATCTGTTGCAGCGTATTCCACCACTTCCCCCACCAGGAAGAAAGCAGTGTAATCCGCAATCCTGGCGGCCTGCTGCATGTTGTGGGTGACAATGGCAACCGTGTACCTGCTTTTAAGGTCATCCATCAGGTCCTCTATCTTCAGGGTGGATATGGGATCCAGGGCCGAGGTCGGTTCATCCATCAAAAGTACCTCCGGTTCCACTGCCAGCGCCCTTGCAATGCACAGACGCTGCTGCTGCCCCCCGGACAGGCCCAGGGCCGACTTCTTCAGACGGTCCGACACCTCATCCCACAGCGCCGCGCCTTTCAGGCTCTGTTCCACAATGGCATCCAGCTGCGCCTTGTTTTTTATGCCGTGGATCCGCGGGCCGTATGCCACATTGTCGTATATGCTCATGGGAAATGGATTGGGCTGCTGGAATACCATGCCGATTTTCTTCCTGAGCAATGTGGTGTCCACCTGGGAATCGTAGATATCCTCGTCATCCAGGCGCACGCTTCCCTCTATCTTCACCCCCGGCACCAGATCGTTCATGCGGTTCAGGGTCTTTAAGTAGGTTGATTTGCCGCACCCGGAGGGACCTATAAAGGCGGTTATCTTATTTTCATACAAATCCAGGCTGACATCCTTTAGGGCATGGTTCTCACCATAATACAGGTTCAGGTTCTGGGTGGATATCTTGGTCTTTGTTTCCATCATCTATCTCCTTTGCTCCTCTGCGCGGCCGCCCGCCGCATCCTTTTGTCAGATACGGTTTTCCGCGTTAAACTTATGGGACAGGTATTTGGCCAGACCGTTGATTCCCAGCACGATTACAAGCAGGACCACGGCCACGCCGAAGGCTTCATTATATTTTGCTTTCTGCATGAACAGGTACAGCTGGATGGTCAGGGTCCCTCCTGATTCCAGTATCTTCCCAAGCAGGCTCTTTGGCAGGTAATAACCGCTTCCCGCGGTAAACAAAAGGGCTGCGGATTCCCCCACGATGCGGCCGATTGCCAGGATGACCCCGGTGAGGATCCCAGGCATGGCGCTTGGCAGGAGTATGGTGCGTATCATGTACCATTTGGTGGCGCCAATCCCAAGGGCGCCGTGGCGGTAGCTGTCCGGCACGGTCTTAAGCGCCTCCTGGGTGGTCCTGGTAATCAGCGGAAGGATCATCAGGGTAAGGGTAAGGGCGCCGGTCAGGATGGAATATCCCAGGCCTAAGGTATTTCCAAAAAACACCATTCCAAAAAGGCCGAAGATAATGGAGGGGATACCTGACAATGTCTCTGTTGTGAATTCAATCAGGCGCACCGCTTTCCCGGGCCTGGCGTACTCGTTTAAGTATACGGCCGAACCGATTCCAAGGGGTGTTGCAATCAGCAGGGTTATGGTCACGATATAAAGGGTATTGATGATATTGCCCAGGATACCGAAGGTTCCTTTGGTGGCGCTGGACGCAGTGCTCAGGAATGACCAGGTCACATGGGGTATCCCGCGCACAAATACATATCCCATGATACCTGCCAGCAGCAGGATGGAAAAAGCTGCGCACCCGTAGATGACTCCGGTGAGGATTACATCCGAACTTCTCACGCGCCTGCCGTATATGCTTTCGTGGGACGCGGATCTGCGGCCGGTCCGGACCGCCATATCAGACCCTGCTTTTCCAGTCATGTTCCCAGTTATGTCACCTGTCATTTTTCCTGTCTCCTTTCTTTAAAATCCTGGTAAGGCTTATATTAATGAACATGATAAAACCGAACAGGACCAGGCCGATGGTAAACAGCACCTGCCTGTGAAGTCCGGCTGCATACCCCATCTCCGACACAATGGCGGTTGTAAGGAAACGCACGGAGTTAAATGGCAGAGGCAGGTTTACCGAACTTCCCGACACCAGGCTGATGGCCATGGCCTCACCGATGGCCCTTCCGGTTCCAAGCACCACTGCCGTGATGATGCCGGATTTTGCCGCAGGCACAATGACCTGGAATATGGTCTGTATCCTTGTGGCCCCAAGGGCCAGGGACGCGCTCTTAAGATGGCCCGGCACGGCCCGCAGGGAGGATTCGCTTATATTAATCACAGTGGGAAGAATCATCAGGGCCAGCACCAGCACCGCGGATATCAGGTTGGCGCCGCCGGTAAACTGGTGGCTTTCGGAACCTTTGAAGATAATCAGTTCCAGTTTATACATAAGGGGATTCAGTATCAGTATACCCAGCAATCCGTAGATGACAGACGGGATGCCTGCCAGCAGTTCCACTGCGGGCCGTACAATATCCGCCACCCTCTTTGGCGCCACCTCCGCCAGGAAGATGGCTGTCATGACCCCGATGGGAACGCCGATTAAAATAGCCAGGAAGGTTCCTGCAATAGAGGTCAGTATGACATATAGGATGCCGAAGCTGGGGGAAGCCGCTGCCGGCTGCCATATTGTCCCGAACAGGATTTCCAGTATACCCACCTTAAACAGCGCAGGCGTACCGCTGATAACCATATATAATGTTATGGAAGCAACAGCCAGCACAGCGAAAAAGCCGCAGGCGGTGAATATCGCCTGCGCTGCTTTTTCGACGGCAGACTTGCTGCTATGATGGGAACGTATGGAAAATGTGTCCGCTCTCATGCAGGTAAGTCTCCTTTCAATTCCAGATGATCCATCATCCTTATTTGTCATCATTCTTATTTATCAACTGCTATCAGTCCCACAGCCTTTAAGATTTCTGTTCCTTCGTCTGAGTAAATATAGTCAAACAGGGCCTTTACAAGGTCGTTCTGCTCACTGATTTCACCCTTGGTCGCCATCACGAACGGACGGCTTAAGAAATAGCTGCCTGCCTTGATGTTTTCTTCTGTAGGCTCTGCGCCTTCCAGCTTAAGGGCTTTTACGGAATCATCCAGCACGTCCAGGGATACGTATCCAATGGCGCCTGGTGTGGAAGCAACCTTTGCCATGACAGCGCCTGTGCTGTCCAGTTCATTGCTGTATTTGCAGATGTCCTCCAGCTTTAACAGCTCTTCAAATGCGCTTCTTGTACCGGAGCCGGACTCACGTCCCACCACCACGATTGGCGCGTCATTGCCGCCCACATCCTTCCAGTTTGTCACTTTTCCTTCATATATATCAGATAACTGCTGTTTGGTCAGGTCCCCTACCGTATTAGCCGGGTCAACCACAACCGCGATTCCGTCGATTGCAACGATGTTCTCAGCAGCTCCCTTGGCTTTTTCCTCGTCCTTTAAGTTTCTGGAGGAATTACCGATATCCGCCGTGCCGCCCAAAACCGCCTCAACACCTGCGCCGGAACCTACAAACTCCGCCGTGACCGTTACATCCGGATACTTTTCCATAAAGGATTCGCTCAGTGCATTGGCGAATTTCTCCATGGAGGTGGAACCTACCATGCTGATGGATCCGCTTAAGTCTGCTGCTGCCCCGGAGCCGTCTTCTGCGGATGTGCCTGCCGCTTCACTGGTACCGGCCGGCGCCCCGGTTGTTGCTGCCGCCCCTTCAGCAGTGGTGGAAGCCGCCGTGGCTGGCTCTCCCGCAGAACTTTTGCATCCTGCCAGCATCCCCATCACAAGCATTGCGCAACCCATAAGTGCCATTATCTTTTTGCTGTTCATCTTCATAATACTCTGCCTCCGATTTTTCTGCGAATTTCAAATACGCTGTCATCTTCGTATTTTCTTTTTTGTATTTCCGTTTACATTTTGGAGTATACAAAAGTTTTACATTTGCTGAAAGCAAGGTATGGTATAGATTCTGTAAAATCTATGTAAATCCGCAGCGCCCATGGGCATTTGGCTAAAATGCACAATTTTTTATATTTTCCTTATACATATTAGACATTTACATCCCCATAAGATTATGATAAATTTATATCAGTAAATAGATATGAGGTAATACCTTTTATCTCTAAAAGAGAAATATGGAGGATACTATGGACAAATCAATCGATATCAGGAACTTAAAGCGCTGCGCCGAGATTTCCAGGCAGTCACGCGCAGGAGGCAACACTCCCTTCGGCGCACTTCTTGCCGACAAGGAAGGCAATATCCTGCTGGAACAGCCGAATGTGGAGATAACTGAGAATAAATGCACGGGACACGCAGAAACACAGGTTGCAGAAAAGGCATCCCGGCAATATTCCAAGGATTTCTTAAAAGACTGCACCCTTTACACCACGGCAGAGCCTTGCGCCATGTGCGCCGGAGCCATTTATTGGGCCGGCATCGGCCGGGTAGTGTACGGCATGTCTGAGAAGGACCTGCTGGCACACACAGGAGCCGACCCCCAGAATCCAACCTTTGACCTGCCCTGCCGTGAGGTATTTGCAAGGGGTCAGAAGAAGATTGAAGTGGTGGGGCCGTTCCCGGAACTGGTGGAGGAGATTGCCGGCGTACATGAAGGATATTGGAACAATTAAGGGTAGGACCGCAGATTAAATAATGGATTGGGAATGGAGGACATGATATGGAACAGCAGAACCAGAATCAGAATCAGGCCGCGGACACGGAATTTTCCCGCTGCGCCGTACCTTTAAATCAGAGAAAGACTTATTTCAGCCTTACCATTGTATGGACTGGATTTGTATTCGTAATAACCAGTATGATGGCAGGCGGCGGGCTTGCGGCCGGCATGGATTTCAAACATATCATACTGGCCACACTGGGCGGCAACATTTTCCTCAGCATCATTGCGGTGTTAATCAGTATCATTGCCTGTAAGACAGGACTTACCTTTGCACTGCTGACCAGGTACAGCTTTGGCTCCACCGGTTCCAAGGCAGCTTCCATCTTTGTGCCGGTTGTCAACCTGGGCTGGTACACCATCCAGGCTGCCACCTATGGTCACTTTGTGGCCCAGGTGTTCCACATGGGACAGGTGGGAGAAGGTATCTGCATGGCTGTCAGCGCCATTGTCATGGGAATCTTTGCCATGTGCGGAATCGGCGCCATTACCATCCTTGGTTACATTGCAATCCCGGCCATTGTATTCCTGTCCATTGCAACTGCCATCCGCTCCCTGGGCGTCATCGGCGGCATGGAGGCCCTGTTTGCCTACGTTCCATCCTCTGACATGCCTCTGTTTACAGGCATCACGGCTGTCATCGGTACATGGGTCCTGTCAACCGCCACCTGTATTGCAGATATCATGCGTTATGCCAAGGACACAAAGGCAGCTGTCTCCGCCACCCTTACCGGGCTTCTGGGCGGCAACATCCTGATGATTGTCTGCGGCGCAATCGCAGCCATCGCCATGCAGAACAGCGACCTGACGGTCATCCTTCTGGGATTCGGCCTGGTCATCCCAAGCCTTATCCTGATGACAACCAATATATTCACCACCAATGCGGCAAACCTGTACTCCACCTCCCTGAACCTTTCCAATGCATTCAAGATGGAGCGCAAGAAAATGCTGGCAATCCTGCTGGTACTGTCCGCACTGGCAACCCTGACCAAGCCATATGAAATCGGCTTCCTGTTCACTTTCCTTAACATACTGGGAACCGTTGTCCCTCCCTTATCAGGAATCATACTTTCCGATTACTTCCTGGTACATAAAGGCCACTATGCTGCCTACGATAAAGCCAGCTTCTGCAAATGGAATCCGGTTCCATGGATTACCTGGGCCATCTCCATTGCACTGGTGTACATGATTCCCTTTGGACTTCCATCCTTAAACGGAATCATACTTGGGGCAGTCCTCTATACCGCGCTCATGGCCATAAGCAAACAGCGCGTAACCACCAACCTGGCAGAAGAAGCATAGAAAGGGGTATATCAGATGGACAGATATAAATTAAGCGCGCTGATCGGCACCGTAATTATGGGGATTGGTTCCTTTATGGGGTGCCTGGCTGAGAATCCGGTCTATATCAACACAGGAAATGCGCTTTTGGTTGTAAGTATCCTGATTATGATATATGGATATTCCAGGTGGCAGCCATAGGCATGGACTGAATAGGGACAGAAAGGCAGTCCGATAGGAAAACCGATTGCCTTGACAGATAAACAATTATAGGGGCATCGTCCCGGACAGTTTCTGGTCCGGGATGATGTTTTTTATTGACCACAGCGCGCCTTATATTAAGAAAATGCTCTAAATGGAACATCCTTTTGTATAAGAGCAGCCGTTATTTTATCTACAAAAGGCTTTGGCTGTAGTAATACCACTGTAAATAGATGTGAAGTTGAAATAACATTTTTGACGCTTTCATTGGCAAACCCATCAAATAAGCGTCTATCAAAATTTAATCTGACTCTCTGCCTTCCAGTTGTCTGGGGATTACCGTCTTTTATCGCATCATTAGCAGTATAGGCAAAGACGCAGAAAATTGGCTTTAATTTTGCGCTTCTTCTAAGGAAAATATAATCGCCGTCTGGAATTTCTTCTAAGTCTTTGCCCAACTTCTTGCGCATTATTACTATCTTGGGATTATCCTTATGTTGACGTGCAAATACCCCCTCAAATTTATCTCCCTGGATAATATTGCCTGTATGTTTTGCTTGGGCTATAAATGCCCCAGAACAAGAAAAGCTCAATTTGCCTTCAAGAATTTTCTCAATCCATCTATTTTCATTAAACTTATATATCATTATTGCATGTTCATTAGGTATCATATTAGTATCCCCCTCTCCCATAACCTGTCAATTGTATACCATTCATTATAACGTATTAAAGAAACAATACTTTTTCTATTGAATTTACCGTTCTGAAAATGAAGCGCTGCTCCATAGATGATTGCCCATCTATTTTGCAACGCTCCCTATACCTCCGCTACACATCCTCATAATGCAAAATCCTCTTACGGATCTGGCTATATTTAAGTATCTCCGTATCCACATACTCCCATGTATACACAGCCGCGGTCCCTTCCTCGTCAAAGTTTACCCCTTTAAGAAGCAGGAATGCCTTGGGTGCAATCCCGGCAGCCTTTAAGAGCCGGTCCAGCAGCGCGTCATCCCGGCTGTATACTGCGTTCAGCTCCACCTTATCCCATTCCAGCTTCCTGCCGCTGGCCTTATACATAAAATAGAATACGGAATTAACATAATGGTCCAGTTCCGCCATATCCACATCCTTCAGGTATGAAAGAGGGATAAAGTCCCTGGTAACCGCGCATATCTGCTTGTCCGCATAGAATATCTTATCGCACACCAGGGCGTCACTGCCCTCTTCTATCTCCAGATGCCCGGCCACATCCCGGTCCGCCTTCATGATCCGATGGTCAATCATCTCCACCCTTGGCTCATAGCCGCTGTTCCTTATCATATCCGCAAAATGCATCACCGGGTTAAAGCTGGCCTTCATCTCAAAAAAGCTGCTGTTGACAAACGTGCCCTTCCCGTGCTTGCGGAATATCATGCCCTTGGCAGACAGATCATCCAGCACACTGCGCAGGGTAATACGGCTGACGCCTAACATCCGGGCCAGTTCTTCCTCCCTTGGCAGCTTCCTGTTAACAGCCAGGTCCATGTGTTTTATAAAACGCACAAGTTCTTCTTCCACCTGCAATTTTAAATCGGTTTTCCTGACCCTTCTGGGCACGGATTCCACCATATCATCTTCCGTCATCTGTCCCCTCCTGCAATTATAATGTCTTTCCCCATTATACCCCCTAACAAACCATTTGGCTACCAAAATAAGCCGCACCCTGTCCATGTAAAACAGGGTGCGGCCCACGGCGGCATGTTACAGCCCCGAATACCGCCCGGCGTAAATCGGCAGGGCGGTATTCGTACAGCCTTCCTTATCCAATCATACCAGCTGTCTCTTAATCCTCTCTTCCTCCGCTTTCTTATCTTCCAGTGGATACCACATGGGGTCGGCGATATCAATACAGCAGGCCTCGCCCGGGGAAAATACCACCCGGTGAGGCGTCTCCACCTTCACCAGCTGTTCCCCCACCGGCACCAGGTACTCGGTCCTGTCTGTCAGGAATATCCTTTTTTCCACATGGGTCCTAAAGCCCTGGTCTGATGTGAGCCGGATGGCGTTGGGCCTTGTGGCAACCACCATTTCGCTGGCCGCGTCAGCCGGAACAGCCAGGTGAAGCGGCTGGCTAAAATCTCCCTTGGGATACACCCTGCCGTCCTTTATGACCACGTCCATAAAGGTGGATTCGCCCAGGAAACTGTGGACAAACCTGGAGTTTGGTTTTCTGTAAAGATTCTCAGGCGTGTCAATCTGCATGATCCGCCCCATGTCGCATACCATCATCCGGTCGGAGATGGCCATGGCCTCGGACTGGTCATGGGTTACAAAGATAATGGTAAAGTTAAACTTCCTCTGGAGTTCCTTAATCTCAAAACGCATGGACTCCCTAAGCTTGGGATCCAGATTGGAAAGGGGCTCATCCAAAAGCATGACCTTGGGGTTGGTGACAATGGCCCTGGCCAGGGCGATACGCTGCTGCTGTCCCCCGGAAAGGTCGGAAGGATAAACCTCCTCAAGCCCATCCAGGCTGCAGTGGTGCAGGGCCTCCTTCACCCGTTTTGCAATATCCGTCTTATTGACCTTCTGGATTTTAAGGGGAAATGCCACGTTGTCAAATATATTCATATGAGGCCACACCGCAAAGGCCTGGAACACCATTCCCAGCCCCCTCTCCTCGGGCGGCACATACAGATTCCTGGATTTGACCGACACCGGTCTGCCGCAGAGATGGATTTCCCCTTCTGACAGATCCTCAAATCCAGCTATCATACGCAGCGTAGTGGTCTTGCCGCAGCCGGAAGGCCCCAGGAAGGAGAAGCACTCCCCTTCCTTTATGGCCAGGTTAAAATCATCGACCGCAGTAACCGTACCCATGGTCCTGGTTGTGAAGCGTTTTGTAACATGCTGTAATATTACCTGTTCCTGTGCCATGACGTTACGCCCCCTTCCTGTCCTTGGTGATTTGTGTAACAATTGTATTACATATGATAATGATTAAGATTGCCAGTGACGCCAGGGCCGATGCCTGGGGTATCATGCCCGCGTCACGCAGGGAGTAAATCTGTACGCCCAGCGTCCTTGTATACGGCCCATACAGGAGGATGGATGTGGTCAGCTCCCTCATGGCCGGAAGGAATATGAGGAAGAAGCCCGATACCATGGCTGGCCGGATTAAGGGCAGCGTGATGTCCTTCAGGGATTCCGTATGGGATGCGCCGCAGGCCCTGGACGCCTCCTCCAGGGACGAGTTCACCTGCTGCAGGGAGGCGGACGCGCTCTTCATGGAAAAGGACAGATACCTTGCCATGTATGCCACCAGGATAATCCAGATGGTATTGTAAAGCTTGATTCCGAAAATGGACCCGGACCAGGAAAGGATGACGCCGATTGCCAGCACCGTACCTGGTATTGAGTACGGAAGCACGGAAAGGATCTCCAGGACGCCTTTTCCCTTTGGCTTAATGCGGTTGATTACGTATGCAACCATAACGCCCAGGAACATACACACGATTCCGGCCGTTACGGACAGGAACAGCGAGTTCTTGATGGAATCCAGGGTTGCCGGGGAGGTCAGTACCTTCTGATAATTCTTCAGGGAGAAGTTCTCCGGTGTAAGCGGCAGTCCGTATGCATTTACAAGGGCTACCAGGAATATCATCACCAGCGGGACCACCACAATCACCACCAATGTCAGGCAGGCAAATGCCAGCAGGGGGTATTTTGCGCCTCTCAGCTTAATCAGCGTGGGCCGCATGGATTTACCCTTGATGATATCGTAGCTTCCGGAACTTAACACCCGCTTCTGGATTACAAGGGCCACTGACACCACCGCCACCAGAAGGATGGAAAGGGCAGCGCCCTGGCGGATTCCCTCAAAGCTCCCCGAGGATTTATATATCAGGGCATAAATCATGGTTGGCAGCGTATAAATATTCTTTGAAAAGCCAAGAATGGAGGGCACCCCGAAATGCGCCAGCGAGGAAATCAGTATCAGCAGCGCGCCTGCGGATATGGCAGGTTTTACAAGGGGGATTGTGATCTTCGCAATGACCTGGCCCTGCTTTGCGCCCGCAATCCTGGCCGATTCCTCCAATGTGGGGTCCATACGCTCCAGCGCGCTGACCACCTGCATGAATACAAATGGGAAGTAATAGGAACACTCCACAAAAATAATGCCGCCAATGCTGTTAATGTTAATGGGCGCATTGGCCAGATGGAAGGTTGCCATCAGCCATTTATTCACATAACCGGCCCTGCCGGAAAAAAGCAGATCCCATGCCATGGCCCCGAAAAATGGGGGGAACATATATGGAATCGTAAACATGGCCCTCATGAATCCTTTGGCCGGGATATCGCTCCGCCCCAGGAGCCATGCATAGAACAGGCCCATAATGGTGCCGAACAAAGTAACTGCCAGGGCAATCACAATGGTATTCCACATTGCCTTCAGGTTATCTACATTTCCTATGACTGAGACGAACAGGCTGATATCAAACTTATTCTCATAGAAAAATGCATTGTACACAATCATGAAAATCGGAATTGCCACAATGATGAGCAGCAGCACAAAGCTCAGGCCTGTCATGGCCTGGTCCAGGCCGAACTTCCTGCCCTCCATGGCAGCCAGTTCCGAGCCGCTGGTCATGGCACGTTTTCTCCTGAATATCATACGGCTTCCTCCTTTCCTGCAGTGGGATAAAATTCAGGACCTACGAACTTAAGCCCCACCGTATCCCCCTCCTGCTCCACTGCTCCTGTCTGCATGGCGTCAAAGGCATTTTTCTGGACACGGACTTCCCTGCCGTCAAACTCTACAAAATAATCGTATTCACTTCCCAGGAATACGGAACGCTTTACCTTGGCTTTTACAGGCGATGCTGGATCAAAGGTAATGTTGTTGGGCCGTACGCCCATATCCACCGTCCCCGCCTTGTCAAATTGTGCCGGGACCGTCCCGTCAAACACCAGATTCCTATTCCCTGCAAAGCACCAGTCACCGCCCAGTCTGCTCAGCGTAAAGAAATTGGACACGCCGATGAACTCAAACACAAAACGGTTGGAGGGCCTCAGGATGATGTCCTCATCCGCCCCCAGCTGGCACAGTTTTCCATTCTGGTCCATGATTGCCATCTTGTCGCACAGCTGCAGGGACGCTTCCTGGTCATGGGTGATATAAAATATGGTGGTCCCTATGTTCTTTTGGATCTGCCGTATCTCAATCAGCATTTCCTCCCGAAGTTTGGCGTCCAGATTTGTTATGGGCTCATCCATGACAATGACCGCATCCGAGCTCACTAATGCCCTGGCAATGGCTACCCGCTGCTGCTGCCCGCCGGAAAGCTGGCTGGGCAGGTAACTGGCATATTCTGTCATGCGCACCTGCTTTAAGGCATTTTCAGCCTTCTGCCTAATCTCAGCTTTGGACATCCTTTGCTTTTTCATGGGGTAGCAGACATTTTCCAGGACCGTCATATGGGGCCATACCGCATAATCCTGGAACACCACGCCCACGCCACGGCGCTCCGGGGGAATGTTAATACGTTTTGCCTGGGAGAACACACACCGGTCCCCAATCCATATCTCTCCTGAACTTGGCTTGTTGAATCCCAGCAGGCAGCGGATCAATGTGGTCTTCCCACATCCCGACGGTCCTACCAGGCACATGATCTGGCTGTCATCCACTTCCAGGGAAAAGTTCCTTAAGATCTGATTGTTCCCATAGGCAAAGGATACGTTGTCAAATTTGATACTGGCCATTCCAGTCCCTCCTGTCCCTTATATTCCAATCTATTCCAATACACTTTAACAGGGCCGGAACATCTTCCGGCCCCGCATCCATACCCTTATAATCCTTACCTGGACCCCTGCCGGAATCCATGGTCCAATCCTTACTTGAAAATATTGTCAAATGTCTCGATGATCTGGTCTGAGTTATCGGACAGGGACTGAAGGTCAACGGTCATGGCTGCCTTGGCAATCTCCTCCACGCTTGCGCCCTTCTGGTCAACATCATCCCTTACAGAGAGCAGGTTGTTCTCAACCAGGATTTCCTGGCCTTCCTTGGAAAGGATGAAATCATACAGCAGCTTTCCGTTTGTCTCATTGGCGCATCCTTCAACCAGGCCGATGGGGGAGAAGATGGATACCAGGTCTTTATCTATATATGTAAAGCCCAAAGGCGAACCCTCATCCATCAGGTTCTGCGTCACATAATCCAGCATGATGCCTACCTTATAAGCCCCGGCCGCTACCTGGTTATGGGTTGCGGTTGTGCCGGACTCCAGCTCGCATCCGTTGTCTTTTAATTTCTGGAAATACTCCTCGCCGTAGTCAGGGCTGGAAAGCAGCGCTCCTACAAAGTACTTGGTTGTTCCGGCAGAAGACGGGTCTGTCATGACAATCTGGTTGTTCCACTTTGCATCCAGCAGGTCATTCCATGACTTGGGGGCCTCCTCCTCCGTGACCAGGGATGTGTTGTATCCAATGGACATGTTCATCATACGGGCGCCGGTGTAATATCCTTCTGAATCAATAAACTTATCAGCAATGGCGGATGCCTCCGGGGAGGAGTATTTTGCAAGTATGCCTTCATTCTTAAACCCTATGTAGTCAGAGGGGTCGCCTACCCATATGACGTCTGCCGCCACCTGCCCGGACTGGTGCTCGGTTGCGATTTTGGTGATGACCTTGCCGGTGCCTGCAAAATAATAATCCATCTTGATATTAGGATACTTTTTTTCAAATCCTTCCTTAATGGCCATCAGCTGGTCTTCCTGCATAGAGGAATACAGCATGACGTTACCGGATGCCTCAGAAGCAGCCTGGGTATCCCCGCCGGCCGCCTGGGTGTCCTCTGCCTTGTCTTCTGCTTTGGAATCCGCTGCCGGGGCCTCGGTCTTTGCAGCTGCCGCCGTTGTCTCCGGTGCTTTGGAACCGCCGCAGGCTGTCAGTGACACTGCCATTGCTGATGCCAGGATAACTGCTAATTTTTTCTTCATAGATAATACCTCCCTCAATACGTTTAATTTTTGCATCTGGGACAATTTGTGCATTCCCTTGTGCAATTTGTTTGTTTTGCAGTTGATTTGATTGTAAATTTTATGCTAAACTATGTAAAGTATGAAAAATGCGGAAGTCAACCGATGTACAATTTTTAAACCTTACAAATATCAAACTATACTGAGAGTGGTAAAAATATGAACAAATTGGTGTTTAAATCAAAAAAAGTCAGACAGGCAATCCGTATCCTGGCCTTTGGCACAGGATTCATCGTGATGCTTTCCGCTGTCTTTTTTACCTTGTTCCGCATATTTGAGCGCATCACCTATGACTCCATTTCAGACCTGAACCGGGATTTTGCCATCCAGATTGATACACTGACCGAGACCATTAATTCCTCCATTGTCAACTATGGGATGCAGCTTTTCTATTCCAATGCAGTTAAGACCATGATGGGCGCTGCCTCATTTTCCAATACGGACCGTGTATACATGACCAGGGATTTGAATACATCCCTGAGTTCCACGGAATTTGCCGGGTCCATCATCATCCATAACGGATATACAAACCGGGTCTACTCCACGGACCCGTCCTTTCCGGACCAGTCCATTGATACCTACAGGAACGCGCAGATCCGGGAACTGCTGACAAACCGCACCAATGAGAACCGTTTTAAACCCATTTACTGCCATGAGGAGGAACCTGAAAGCCGGGAGTTTTATACCTTCATGTTTTATGAAATCAATCCCGATGGCTCCCCCAAACCCAGCACCCTGATCATTACCGTAAAAAGCGAATGGTACAAACGGGCCCTGCTGGCTTCCAATCCGGCCTCAGACCTGATTGTCATCAATAAAAGGGGGGATGTGCTGGTATCAGCAAGTGATTCGCTCCTTGAAAAATATTTGGACTATTATCCGTTTATCACAGTGGAAAAAAACAGCGGGTATTTTATCAATAAGCAGAAAAAGGAAATCTGCATGTATTATGAATCCCTGACCACCGGACACACCTATATGAAGATCTCCTCCCTGTCCAAGGCCCTGCCCCGTCTTTTATACTTCCGGCAGATTGTTGTGTATTTTATGGTTACATTAATCTCTGTCTTTGGCTGTGCCCTGCTTGTCCTCCTGATTTACGCCCTGATGCCCATGCTGAAGATGAAGGATGCCATCACCACCATCAACAAGTTCCTGGAAGGGGATGAGGCGGATATCCCGGACACCCCTCCCCTTCCGCTGAAAGAGCAGATTGATGCCGTGGTGTCCAAGTCCGAGCGCACCAGCCTGGAACAGATTTTTTATGACATGCTGGCCGGTAAGCTCTCACTTTCCTCTGCACGGCTGTTTAAGGATATGGAAGGCCCATTTGGCCTTATGCTGATACATGCCCTTCACAGAAAAGACATCTATGGACTGGTGGAAAAGCAGCATCCTGAGCTGGTAGTCACCAAATCCTCCCATATTTATGCGTGTATCGGCATCTACCGGTCCAAGGAGGATTACCACGGCCTGGCCCTATGCCTGTCGGGAACACTGGACTGCCGCCTGTTTCAAAGCGTCCTGTTCACGGACTTTGACAGCCTGCCGCTACATTTCTCCAACCTCCATGAACTGCGCAGGTTAAGCCTGGTGCTGGGACCGGAGGAGCGGCTAATCCCGGAGGAGGCGCTTTTCTCAAAGGCTTTGGCCAACACCGTGACCACCCGGGATTTTACGGACCTGATTGTGCGTCTTAAGTCCGGCAGCCTGGATTTAAGCAGGGCAAAATGGCAGGAAATCCGCAGCACCATTGTCAACTACAGGTATGATGACTTCCAGTATGTCCTTAACCGGGCCGAGGATACCATCTGCAGTATATTAAACGAATTTTCATCGGACCTGTTAAAGGACAGCCAGAAACTGCTGCCGGAGTCCCTGGAGCAGATAAAGGACCTGGACGTGATAGACCAGGCATTTGACCGTGCATTTGTGGCCATCTGTGGGAATTACAGTGAAAAAAAGGCGGAAAAATACTCCGAACTGGCAAAACAGATTAAAGGCATTGTCCAGGAGAACTACCATGACAGCAGCCTTAACTCCCAGCGCATTGCAGATATGATCCAGATGAACAACGCATATCTGGGACGGATGTTTAAAAATTCCTATGGCCGTTCCATCAATGACTATATCAATACCTGCCGGCTGGAGGAAAGCATGCGCCTGCTGCGGCAGACCGACATGTCGGTGGAGGAGATTGCCCAGAACGTGGGGTTCTCGAATATTAAGTACTTCTATGTGCTGTTTAAGAAGCTTACGGGAATCACGCCGGCAACTTACCGGGCCGGATGATGAGAACGGGTGATGGGCCGGATGATGGGCCGGATGATGGGCCGGGTGATGACACAAAAAAAGACGGTCCTGCCGGGATGATGGAATCACACATCCATTGTCCCGGGAGCCGTCCTTAATTGTCATATCCTGTCCATCCGCAGGATCTGTCTCATCCGCATATCCTGCTTTATCCGCGCATCCCGCTGCATCCCCATATCCTTCTTTATCCGCGCATCCCGCTGCATCCGCACGCTATGCTTTATCCACACAATCCGCTTCATCAGCAGAAGGAATCCACAATCCGCCCCATCTCCGTCCACTTCTTCTCCATGTCCTCCACCAGGCTGAACTGGGTGCGGCAGCGGTCCAGGTTGTGCTGTTCCCTGGCAATCTTAAAGTAGGTGTCGCCCTCAAGGTAATCCGTCAGGAAACGCATCCCGCATTCCAGGGTCATAAGCCGCGCGCCCTGGGGAAGCATCCTGACCTCCTTCTCAGTCAGGCTTCCCGCGCATCCTTCAAGGAATCCCTTTGTATATATCTCAAACAGGGGCAGGGACAGGGATACCTTGCTTAAATCCGTCTCGTCCTCTTCTGCCGTATTGGCGCCGAACCGGATGGAGTCGCCAAAATCAAAGATGGAAAGACCGGGCATCACCGTATCCAGGTCAATGATGCAGATTGCCTCGCCTGACTTATCGTCAATCATGATATTGTTAAGCTTTGTGTCGTTGTGGGTTACCCTTATGGGCAGTTCCCCTTTTTCCAGCATATCCATGGCCAGCCCCATGTCGGCTCCCCGGTCCATCACAAACCGGATTTCTTCCTGCACCCCAGCCGCCCTGTGGCAGATATCCTGCTCCACCACTTTCTTAAACCGCTCAAACCGTTTTGGCGTGTCGTGGAAACCAGGTATGGTCTCGGACAGTTCCCTGGCCGGATACTTTGACAGCAGTCGCTGGAAGTGGCCAAAGGCCTTTCCGCTCTGATAAAAATCTTCGGGCTTCTCCACCAGGTTATAGCAGGTCGCGCCTTCGATGAACAGGTACATCCTCCAGTAATTCCCCTTGCTGTCTACATAGAATGTACCGCCGTCCCTGGTCTTTATCAGGTTCAGTGTCTCCCGGTCAGGGTCCCCGCCATGTCTGATAACCTCCTGCCTTAAGAATGTGGTAACCCCTTCAATGTTCTTCATCAGGGACACGGGGTCCTTAAAAATGTCGTCGTTCATCCTCTGAAGGATATAAGGACGGCCGCACACCAGTTTAAATGTATCATTGATATGCCCGCTGCCATAACGCTCACAGCTTACCACTTTCCCGTCCGTGGCAAATGCCCCTGCTGCTTCCTCCAATATACATGTCTCCAGTTCTGCACTCATCACCTAATCCTCCCACAGTTTTTGCGGATACAGTCCACTGTCCTTCAGTCCTTTTATGGCCTTTACCACCATTTCCTTATCTTCCCTGTAAGTAACGCCGTACCAGCGGTCCACACTTTTTAGCACAGTGACCTCTGCCAGGCCTGATTTAAGCAGCTCATCCACCACAAATGGAAGGAAATATTCACATTTAAGCGGGTTCACCGGCAGGTTCTGTTCCAGGAACGCCCCAAACCTTCCATCCAGTTCTCCCAGGACGCTTTTTGTAAACCCCCACATGTTCATGGATACAATGGTGGATTCCGGCAGCCCGGCCCATGATGCCCCGTCATCCTCCGTGTATTCCGCCATGCCGCCATGCTTCTCAATCCTTGTGCGCTCATGGATATTCACCAGGTGGCCATCCTCATCCACCGAGCACACGCCCCTTGCCACATGTCCATTGTCGGTCAGGGTGTTGTAAAGCTGGTAGCCGACCATGGTATACTGGTATCTGTCATCATCCTCCACCAATGCCAGCTGGTCATAAATCATGTGAAATGCCTCTTTCCCATAATAATCATCTGCATTGATGACTGCAAACGGCCCGTCAATCAAATCCTTACAGCACAGCACTGCATGGGCGGTGCCCCAGGGCTTCACGCGGCCCTCCGGGACCTCAAACCCTTCCGGTATCTTATCCACCTCCTGATACACATATGCCACATCCATATATCTGCTGATACGGTTGCCTATGTGGATCTTGAATTCCGTCTCAATGGCCTTCTTGATGATAAAGATAACCTTCTCAAATCCAGCCTGTTTTGCATCAAAAATGGAGAAATCAATGATGATGTTGCCATACTCATCCACCGGGTCAATCTGTTTTAACCCGCCGTAACGGCTTCCCATACCAGCCGCCATGATTACCAGTACCGGTTTTTTTCCCATGTCTTCTTCCCTCTTTCACTTGATTGATTCTGTCATCATCCCTTAACGCCGCCGCCCGTAACACCTGCAATGATTTTTTCCGACAGGAAAATATACAGGATGAAGGTGGGCAGGAATACGATGACAACGGCCGAGAACATACCGGCCCAGTCCCCTGTGTATTTCATGGAGTTAATCATGGAGTACAATCCCACCGCAACAGGACGCACCTTATCCGAGTTGCCGAATATCAGGGAAATGAAATATTCATTCCAGATATTGATAAAATTGAAAATGGTCACGGTCACAATACCCGGCTGGGCCATAGGAAGCATAATCAGCCAGAAGGTCTTTACCGGCGGGCAGCCGTCTATGGCAGCAGCCTCCTCAAACGCCCTGGAAAGGTTGGCAAAAAAGGTGGTGAGGAATATGGTGGTATAGGGCACATTGATGCCGATGTACAGGAAAATCAGGGTGCCCCTGTTGGCAGCCACATTATTAAGGATATTAAGTCCTGCCACCATTGCAAACAGGGGCAGCACGATCATTACCACGGGAACACCCATGGATGCCACCAATCCCGTCTGTATCAGCTTATTGCACACAAAGTCAAAACGTGACAATGCGTACGCGGCAGGCGCGCAGATGACAATCAGCATGGTACAGGACACAATGGAGTAAAACAGTGAATTAAAGAATATGGTGGACACATCGGAGTTAACCCATGCCTTCACATAATTCTCAAAGTGGAACCCGCTCTCCAGCAGTTTGTTGGAGAAGATTTCCTTGGTGGTGGAGAAACTGGCGCAGAGCACCCAGCCTAAAAGCACCAGGGTGAAGAAGATCCACAGGGTCAGAAGCAGGTAACCAGGTCCCAGCTTCAGCTCCTTTTTCCAACGGATGGGTTCGCTGTATCTCTTTTCTTTCTTTCCGAACATTCCTGACATATACCTTTCCCCCTCCCTTAGAATTCCAAATCATCATCTTTCAGAAGATGATTACACAGCCAGAACACAGCAACCACACACACGCTCAGCATTACGCCAACCGCCGCGCCGATGCCCGAGTTCCTCTCTGTCACACTGTTTCCTGCACCGAAAATCTGCATATAGAGATAAACCATGGGCGTAATGGTCTGCGTATCGGCCGTAACCGTTGAAAACAACTGCGACCACACAAAGAACCCAACGCTTGTGACGCTCCACATGGTAATGTTCGTCCTGAACACGCCCTTGAGCAAGGGAAGTGTGATGTAACGGAACTGGTTGAACTTATTGGCCCCGTCCAGGGTTGCCGCTTCAAAATATTCATCGCTGATCCTCTCAATACCGCTGGAGAATATCAGCATATGGTAACCAACCATGCCAAAACAGTACGCAAGCAGCAGCGCCATGAACTTGTGGTCGTTGTCCAGCCATTGTATCTTAGCAATGGAGTCCAGCCCGATGGCTGAGAAAAATGATTTTAAAAGTCCGAACTTCGGGCTGTACACATACTGCAGCCACATGGTTGCCAGGGCCACCGCGCTGACAATATTGGGCAGGTAGATCATGGCCCTGAAAAAGCTCTTGAACCGGATGCCGCTGGTAATGATGACTGCAAACAGGAGTGCCAGCGACATGACGATAATGCCTCCGATAAACCATATGCGGACCAGGTTCCACATGGATATGCGGAACAGCGTGGTGTTGGCCAATTTAACGTAGTTATCAATTCCGGTGAAGGTCCATTTTGACATGGAATCCGTGATTCCTTCTATCTTGAAAAAACTCATCAGAATGGTTCTGATGATGGGATAAAGGAACACCAGGATAAACATCACCACCGCCGGTGTCATAAACGCGAGTATCATTCCTTTGTTTCTTTTCACACCAGTGCCTCCTTACTTTACTTGATGAAACGTGCAAAAGAGGCGGCAGCGTTAGACGATGCCACCTCAATGATGTTAATTCCGGATTATTCTGTTTATGGTAATGGGTGTTACTTGCCGGCAGCCTGCAGATTCGCCACGAACTCATCCGCTGTAATGGAACCGCCGCAAAGCTTCATCATGTTTTCTTTGATGATTGGGGTCATATCCACGTTGTCCTCTGCGCCTGCTGCCCATGGATAACGTGTGGTCAGGCTTTCCATGACCGGCTTCACACATGCAATCTGTACAGGCCACTCGGTATTGGTTGAATCGGAAGGAATACCAACTGACTCAACAGAAAGCTTCTTGTCAAATTCGCCCTTGGTTAAGTATGTGATTAACTGGAACGCAGCCTCTGCATTCTTGGAATCCTTGTTGATTGCCAGTACCTGTGCGCCAAAGTTGGCTGCCTCCGTACCGTCTGTTCCGCCCTCGACTGCCGGATAGCTGAAGCATCCCCACCGGAAGTCGTCCCCGGCCATGTCCTTAACCTCGTTGGGAAGCCAGGAACCGTTCAGGTACATGGCTGCCGTTCCCATGGCCAGTTCCTGGTTCTGTCCTGCCGGCCATACGTTGGAAGCAATACCTTCTGAAAAATATCCCTTATTGGCAAAATCCTCATTTGCCTTAGCAAGTTCAAGGACAGACGGGTCATCCCACTTGTTGTTCTTAACAATATCCGAAGTCTTATCATATCCGTTGATCCTGGACATATGGTATCCGAACATGCAGAGGATATAAGCATCGTCACATGTGATTGGTGTATAGCCTGCATCCTTAATCTTCTGGCATGCGGCATCCAGTTCCGCCCATGTGGCGGGTACAGCGGTCACACCGGCCTCATCAAAGATAGACTGGTTGTAGAAAAATGCAAATACATTGGGCTGGTAAGGAATGGACTTCAAGGTCCCGTCGCCCACCTCACGGCAGGCCCCTATCAGGCTTGCGCTTGCCGTGGCTTCATAATCATTGGCCTTGGCCAGTTCTTCCAGGTCCATGATGTAGGCGCCCCATGTCTTGTTCACACGGTCAATATCCTCGTCAAACATATCAATATTGGTTCCTGCATCCAGGGCCGGCTGAAGGCCTTCACGGATACCGGTACGTCCCTTAAACTGCAGGTCAACCGTGATTCCCGTGTCTGCTGAGAACTGGTCAACGGCTTCCTTGATGACTTTGCCCTGGGGCTCGGTGGCCTCCCACATGGACCAGTAAACAAGGCTTCCGTCCCCGCCGGATGCCTGGGTGTCCGCTGCAGCGCCATCCGCTGCCTTGGTGTCAGCCGGCGCCGCAGTCTCCGCCGGTGCCGCGGCTGTCTCCGCTGGTTTAGAACCGCCTCCGCAGGCAGTCAGTGAGCCAACCATTGCCGCCGTCAGTGCCAGTGCCCATAATTTCCTTCTTTTCATATAATACTTCCTCCTTAAATATATTTGTGTTTTTGTCCCGTCAAATACATTTCTGATACCCTTAGTATAGTAAAACTGCACATAATATTCTTTGGACTATTGATTATTAAATTTGTACGATAAGACCATTTTTATATATATTATACAAATATATAATGCCCCTCGCCATTCCATATATCATTTATCACGGACATCTGTAAATTACAGGCAGACTGCCACTGCAGCCCCTTGGGCCTGTGTGAACATCCATTCCTGCCCCGGATATGCAAAAGGGACGCGGCTCTTCATTAGCAGCCGCGTCCCTTTTTCCTTTGTCATTTACATGGAAAACCAGCGTATCTCACAAGGCTTCAGTTCCATTCCTGTCCCATTTCCCTGGCCGTCATAGACCGTGGATACCTGGGTCTTGCTGGAGTTATTCACCACTGCATACTTCCCTGTTTCCGGATAGGCATGGACCTCACAGTAAATATTATCCGCATACCATTTCTTCATATCCCCTTCCCTGGCAGCGGCATAATACATGCTGCGCAGCAGGATACGTGTATTCACATAGCTGTATGGAAGGCCTGCAATGTATACGCCGCGGCCTTTTCCGTACCCATGGGCGCTGAGGTGCACTTCATGGTCTGAATATTCCACGATTTCAGTATCCCCGCCAAGGGCATAGACATTCTTCATGCTTTCCCCAAAATCAATGGGCGGTAAGACGCCATGGCCATCCACCGGATTTACTTCCATATCCTCTGTTATGAAGTGACCTTGGGCCTGTTTTGTATCATACTTATCCGTGGACAGCGTATACCCCAGTTCCTTGTCCACCCCCAGCACATCGGCCAGCTGGAAGAACCGTCCATTGTGGTGTACGGCGCAGGGTTCGCCTACGCCCACAAAACCGCCGCCGCTGTATACCCATCTGCGGATTGCAGTGACCAGCGTTTCGTCCAGCCACTCATCCCCGCCGGACCAGGCCGTACCCGCGTCCCCTGCATTGATGATGACGTCCAGGTCTTCCGGAATCCCGTGCTGCCGGATATCCTCAAAGCTTATGAATGACACATCCACGCCAGCGCCGCTGAGGGCCTCCAGTATGCCGAAATACGTGTAGGTCTGCTTGTACCACAATGCATGCGCCACCATATAAGGCTGCCAGGAGCGCAGCCGCCCCCAGCAGTTGAGCACAGCCACCTTAAGGCCGCAGTATGGCCTGCTGCCCGCAATATTATCATACAGCTCCCGGAATTCATCGGTTACCTTCTCTATGTAATCCACAAATCCGGGGAACCTATACGCCAGGCTTAAATACCCTCCGTATCCGATGCGGTCAACCGGCCTTCGCATCAGTGCGCGGCGGGCGCAGAGCCAGTTCTCAACCGCCTCCGGCACAGGGTCATTTCCCTGGTAAAAGGTGTCCGGGAAAAAGTACGGCAGGAAACGGCCTTCCGTGTACTTCACTCCGGGAATATCGGATATCAGGCGCAGCGTGGCGCCTCCGCCAACGCTTCCCACCACTGCATCCAGGCCAATTGCAGGGAAATACCTGCCGTAGGGTTCGGTGCCAATCCAGTTGTCCCCCAGAAACATCATTGCCTCCCGCCCGGCCTCATGTACCAGCCCCACCAGCTCCCCGGCCTTTTCCGACACAAACCGCTGGATAAAGTCCATATAGTCCCTGTACTGCCTGGTGGGTACGCGGAATGTGGAGTTATAATACCCGTTATCAACAATGTCCTCCGGCCTGAGGGCATAGCCGTACTCCTTCTCAAACTCCTCCAGCGCCTTCACGGACACGGTTGCGCCGTATCCGAACCAATCCACAAACTTTTCCTTTGCATCACTATCAAATACCAGGGTGAAATGATAGAAAAATGTGGTAAACCGCACCACATCCGTGTCTGGATTGTCCTTCAGCCATTGTACCAGATATTCCTTTGCAAATGCGCCGGACGCAGCCTGGCGCACGTCAAAGGGAATCTCATGGGGCTTATCCCCCCAGTCATTGGTAATATGGTTGTACATCTGGGTGGGGTCCCAGATTGCATATACAAGAAAAGAAACCGTGTACTCATGGAAGGGTTCAGCATGTGGGATTACCACTGTCAGCTTCCCGCCTTCCCCTGCCCGGCCGCCGGGCGCAGACGGATTTCCCTCCATGGACAGGTCCCATTCCCCAGGAGGCAGCGCCTGCCCCGTGGTCCTGTCCATGACTTCCCACCATTTCTTAGGGTCATGGTCCAGATCCGGCACCACCTGCTGGTCAAAATAACCGTCCATGAAGTCAATCCCCAGCCGCGTCCCTGCAGCCGTGTGCCGTTTCGACATAAGGTAAAGCTGCTGGCATTCATCCATGTGCTCCCTTGCAAATTCATTATGGCCCCTTGCCACAAAATACGTGGTATAAATCTTTGCATCCAGTGATTTGATATCCCGGTCCAGCTTTGTCCCATCGCTGTCACGGATGGCGTCCGCCCCCCACCGCTCCAGAAGTTCCTTCGTCTCATCCAGAAAATTGGATTCACTGGGCAGCGTCACCCTTCCCTTTGTCTTAGACATATGACCTCCTCCCGCATATTCCTGCGTATTCCTGCATTTTCCTGTATCCTCAGTATAAACAAATTGCCCTTTGCAGGCAAGACAGGCCCGTCAAATATATTTGTACATTCTATTGTTTTATTTGTATAATCGTGTTTTATCCAGGAGAAATGTATGATATACTCAGATTAAATCATGATTGAAAAGAGGGTATGCCATGGCATATGAAAGCGTGCATCTGGAAAACAGCATTGCCATTGAAAACATTATCTCGGTCCACTATTTCCAATATATGAGCGACTTTTCCTTTCCAGGGGAAAGCCATGATTTCTGGGAGCTGGTCTGCGTGGACCGGGGCGAGATCATTGCGGTTGCAGGGGACAGGCAGCTGGCGCTTAAAAAGGGGAACATCCTGTTCCACAAGCCCAACGAGTTCCACAACGTGCTGACCAATGGGCGTATCTCCCCCAGCCTGGTGGTCATTGGCTTTGACTGCCATTCGCCCTGCATGAAAGCATTTGAGGACCAGCTGATGAACGTCCAGGATACAGAAAAGGAACTGCTGGCAAAGATCATTGTGGAAGCCCGCAACACCTTTGACGGACGTCTGGACGACCCTTATCAGGAAAAACTGGTTTTCCTGGAAAAGCAGGCCTCCTTTGGCGCACCCCAGCTAATCAGGCATTATCTGGAACAGCTGATGATCCACCTGTACCGGAGGTATTTTTCCTATCCCCTGCCTGTGCGCACAAACCACCTGCTTCCGGCCAAGCCCGGCACGGGCAATGACACCTATAACCGGATTGTCCGTTACATGGAAGAACATATTGACGAGCAGCTTACCATTGATAAAATCTGCAAGGATAACCTGGTGGGACGTTCCCAGCTCCAGAAGCTGTTCCGGGATGCCCAGGGCTGCGGGGTGATTGAGTTCTTCTCCGCCATGAAGATTGACACCGCCAAGCAGATGATACGGGACCAGCAGCTGAACTTTACCCAGATTTCGGACAAACTGGGCTACACCTCCATCCACTATTTTTCCAGGCAGTTTAAAAAGCTGACCGCAATGACACCGTCGGAGTATGCTACTTCCATCCGGCTGTTGTCGGAAAAGCCGTCTTAGGACGTGTTTGAAAATTGCTTTCCGTCAGATAGGGGCTGTCGGTTAATACCGATTTTTAACCTCTGACAGCCAGTGAGGAGACAATCCCATAGAATCCAGGCTTTTTAAGCCGGATTTCTCTCTGGGATTGTCTCCTCCTTTTTGCAGCTTCTATTTTAGGGCGCAAACCCCCCTTGTCTGGATTTTTTGAAGCACATCTTCTGCTAAGCTGCTTTCTGCTCCTTTTTCCCTTCATACGTTTCGATTTCATGATGTAAGAAACGATGGTATTTCATGATGTTCCGTCCTATCGCATACAGCATGAACTCTTTATAAACTTTCTCCCCTGACCGGTAGTTGAACCGCCGGAAACTTTCGTTTTCCTTGATATCTCCAAAGTGACCTTCTGTCTGGATGGAACGTATCTGCCGTTTCAAAATCCCTTCCTCACTCTCGATATTTGCGTTGGATTCTTCCCGCAGTTCTTCCCAACGTTCGTTGATCTTCATCACTTTATTCCGGTCTGGGTTCTTTTGGGCATTGTACTTATAAAGACATTTGGATTTATGCCCACACCCGCCGCAGTCCGCACAGCCATATACTTCTACCGTCTGAGTATAACCGTCCTGCTCTTTGCTTTCCGTCCGGATATGGCGCAGTTCCCTTCCGTCATGACAGATGTAATAGTGCTCATCCTCAAAGACGGCGTATGTCATGTTGTAATACTTCCCGATATCTTCTTTATAAGCCCGGGTTTTCCGCTTCTCATGATCCTGAAGCTTGATATAGCTTCGGATCCTGTTCTCTTTGAGATACAGCAGGTTCTTCTCACTGCAGTAGCCGCTGTCAGCAGTTACCGCCTCCAGAGCATCTCCAAACGCATTCTGATGCTTTTTCAAAACGGGAATCAGCGTATGGTAGTCTGTCCGGTCATTACTTACATATCCGTGGACTATAAAGTAATTCTCTACCGCGATCTGGACATTGTATGCCGGCTTTAGCTGCCCGTTCAGCATATGATCCTCTTTCATCCGCATGAATGTTGCTTCCAGATCCGTCTTGGAATAGCTGTTCCGGTCCTTACCCATGATCTCAAAGCATTCCTTATACCCCATCAGGCGGTTTCCGCATTCTTCCAGTTCCTCATAGAGTTTCTGGATCTCCGGCTTATGTTTCCCTTTTCCGAAAACGAATTCGATCCCTTCCCCTTGCGCAATCCACATCAGGTTTTTTTGCAGTTTCAGGATCTCAAGGGGCGAACAGTGATCGATCTCAATAATGGTGTTATTGGAGATTTTTTTATGCTTTGTCAGCTTCCGCTTCCTGTTTTCTTCGATGACCTTCCTGACTTTGTCCATTCCTTCGATTACGAACATATGGGCATCCCCGAGATCGTATTTCGTCCCGTATCCATTCTCCAACAGGAATGCGTTGTACTTTGCATAGAGGGAATCAATGGCATCCAGCAGGCCGGCAAGGTGATAGTTGAGGCTGCCCCGCCAGACGAACGTGTATCTGTTTGCGTTTGCTTCAAGCTTTGTCCCGTCAATGTAAAGCTCTTTCAGCGTGATAAGGCCTTCCTTCTCCAGGCGGCGCATGAACTGGTAATTCAGTTCATCCAGGACTTCTCCCGTCAGCTTTTTTCCTTTAAAATCGTAAAAAACATCCCGCTGAGGCTTCTGCCCTTTGGTCAGCCAGATAAAAGCAAGATCTCTCTGGCATAAGTCTACAATACGGTCAACAGCTCTTACCCCGCGCATGTTTGCATAGGTAACAACAGAATACAGCATGATTGGGTTAAACCCGGTTCTTCCCTTATCTGAATAACAGGCCAGCAGGCCTGAAAAATCTAATTCCTCCATCACTTTTTTCAGGGTATAGACTGGATCGTCATCGGGTAGACTCAATTCGAAGAAACTGAAATTAATTTTCTGTTGCCCAATTTCAAAAAAGTCGTTATAATAATCTTGTTTTTGCATAGTTCCATTATAACATGGAACGGAGAGAAAGATGGTTGTCGTTAGCCATCTTTTTTTCTTTTTGAGAAAATATTTCAGGGGCCGGTGTGACTCGGGCGAGTCACACCGGCCCCTCTCTGGGACTATCTATTTCCCGACAGCCCCT
>ERZ1106969.287-NODE-287-length-56912-cov-51.981726_pt1 | contig 56912 bp, 45 predicted proteins | sample MGYA00403685_ERZ1106969 | MGnify/ENA primary metagenome ERZ1106969 (study PRJEB35170, sample SAMEA104062416) | human gut metagenome | biome: human gut; feature: human-associated habitat; material: faeces | place: Denmark | collected 2012-05-18 ... | reverse complement strand
GACAATTCAATTATAACATACCTGTGAGGAGTTATTCTATTTTAAACTGTAAAAAAGCCTGTAAAATCAAGGCTTATGGCGTTTCGCAAACGCCTAATATAATTCTTATAGAAATGAGGGAATGTATGAATAGTATGAATAACCTTTCGCATCTAAAACATTTTATATCAAAAAATATTTTTAAAAATGCCAGCAAACCATTGTCAGTTTTATTGGCAATAATACTCGCATTTTCTGTTGCAGGCTGCAAATTCCCGTTTCCATCTGATAAAAATGGCTCCTCTTCAATCCTTGATGAACTAAACGATTCTGCCTATGCATCTACAGATAATGCAGATTTCCAGAACTTCACAGATGACATTTTCAGGGATGCACTTTCGGCAGATACAATCTCGCTGCACGCTTATGTGGAAAATCCTTCTTCTTTTGGAATCAATGATTATGATGTCACTCTCGGAAGATACGATTTAGATAATTTAGGAAGCACTTCGGATATATCTGATGCTCTTGTAAAATTGCAGTCATTTGACAGAAGTTCGCTTTCTTTGCGCCAGCAGCTTACATATGACGAGCTTTTGCAATACTTTACCACAGAGCTTGAATATGCTGACCTTTATATGTTTAATACAGACCTTGCGACAACTATCGGCATACAGGTACAGCTGCCTCTGCTCTTTGCTGAATACACATTTTCCGGCACAAAAGATATTGACGAATATATAGCTCTTCTTTGCGACACAGACGGATATTTTAAAAATATGGTAGATTACGAAACTCTTAGAAGTAAAAATGGTTATTTCATGGAGGATTCGCTGGTTGATGAAATTGTTGACCAGTGCCAGACATTTGTTGACACTGCAAATTCTAATGACAGCGTTCTTATATCAACATTTAATGAAAAAATAGACGCATTTTCTGAATTGAGCACATCACAGAAAGACGATTATAAGGCAAAAAATGCTTCTGCTGTTTCCGAGCATGTTGTGAAGGGATATCAGACATTGATAGACGGTCTTAATTCTTTAAAGGGCACTAATAAATATGCCGGCGGCTTAAGCAACTATCCTAACGGAAACAAATATTTTGAATATTTATTAAAAAGCAGCCTCGGATGGTCGAAAACAGTAGATGAATATGATGCCCTGCTTGACACATATATCACAAGATACATGTTATCAATGCAGAAATCCATGACAGCAGATTCTACTCTGTCTGACAAATTCAGCAGCTTTAAGTTTCCTCTTACAAAACCTGATGATATTTTAAAAGATTTAAAGAGTAAAATAACCGACGATTTTCCTACTATTCCCGATGTTAATTACGATATCAAATATGTATCAAGCGCTCTTGAAGACTACGCAAGCCCTGCAATGTATTTTATACCTCAGCTTGATAATTTAAATGTTAATTCTATTTATATTAATTCTTCTGCAACCAGAGAAGATTCATTATATACAACTCTGGCACATGAAGGTTATCCGGGACATTTGTATCAGACACAATACTTTGCCTCAACCAACCCCGACTGGATAAGATATATTATGTCTCCGGGAGGATATGTTGAAGGATGGGCCACCTATGTAGAACTCATGTCATATTTATATGCCCAGTCCGACAATAAGAACCTTAATCAGCTTATATCCGATAATTATGCAGTTATTCTGTGTCTTTATGCAAAGGTTGATATCGGGGTTAATTATAAGAGCTGGAAAGAAAGTGACGTTGCCTCATATATTGCAAATTTTGGATTTGATGATAAGGATATTGCACACGAAATGTATTATGCGATGGTTTCCCAGCCCGGCAATTACTGCAAATACGTTCTTGGCTGTCTTGGTTTTAATGAACTTAAAAACACAGCAACCGCCAAACTGGGTGATAAATTTGATTTAAAAGAATTCCACAAATTCATTCTCGACTGTGGACCTATTCAGTTCGATATATTAGAAAAGCGTTTACAAACATGGTTACTCTACAGATAGCCATTACCGCCACCGTTGCCGCCGCAGAACAATCCGCCGCCACCACAGCAAAGGTTGCATATAAGGTTAATAAACAAAAGCTTTACACAAAAGCTTCCCATACCGGCAGTCGGAGACTGATATGTTTCCTGACGTCTGCTATACCAGTCTCCGCCACTTGCCATTCTCTGATATAACATTTTGTACTGCATATTATCAGGGTCAAGCTGTGTTGCACGCATCGCATATTCCATAGCTGCTGCCTGATTGCCCTTTCCTGCGTTGGCCTGGGCTGCATAGTAGTACCATCTTGCATCTTTATCTTCTATTCCATTAAGCACATTTAACGCTTCGTCAAAACTTCCGTTTCGTATATAATTGGCTGCTGCTCTTAAATGTACTGTTGTCGGGTCATTACCGTTCATATTGGAAGCATTTCCCTGATAGCCTGAATTTCCATAGCCGCCGTATCCATTTCCTCCAAAGCCGAAGCCAAATGGACCAAAGCCCCAGAAACCGCCGAAATCTCCTCCACCAAAATCACCATATGTATTCTGGTTATTTCCGTCTCCGTCATAGCCATAGCTTCCGGTTCTTCCTGTTCCTGAACGATCCTGTCTGTAGCTTGAATTATATCCTCCATAACTATAGCCGCCTTCACGCTCTTTCATAATCTGATTATACGCCTGCTGGATTGTCTTAAACATTTCCTCAGCCTGATCTTTATTCGGATTATTAATATTGGCATCAGGATGATATTTCCTGCTTAATGTTCTATATGCTTTTTTTATTTCTTCTTCTGAGGCATCTCTTGAGACACCCAGAACTTTATACGGATCAGTCACTTTTATTCTCCTGCTTTCTTCTCTTTTTGCCTACAATCTCAAATCTTGTCCATACACCGGAATACAAAATATTTCTTAATATAGCTGCATTTTCTATTATAGGAAGCATCTCAAAGCTTGCAGCACAATCAGCCATTATCGCTCTTAACACGTTCCCGCAGAATTCATCAAATCCCGGTTTATTAAAATATTCCTTTAAACAGTTATATCTGTTCTTTTTTATATCATCTTCTACATCTTCATATGCATCAAGAATATATATGAATTTTCCAAGTGAATAACCCAGCCTTTGTAACTGTTCTTTCCACTCGTCATCCTTCATCGCAGTCATCTGCGCCATTACTTCTCCAAAGCATGCAGATGCTTCATCTATATTTGTTATATTTTCCTTTTCAACCTCATTTAACCTGCTTAAGCTTTCCTGTATTGCCTTAGCCTTATCAGGATATTTGCTTATAACTTTCTTTACCTTTCCTTCTATCCCGTCTGCGAAGATTTTCTTTGTTACTTTCCTGTCATCGTTCCAGTCATCAACACATTTGTAATATGTCATTAATATGTTCATGTCTGCAACATATTCCGTAATTGAATTTCTTCTGACCTGATGCTTTTCTAACGGATGTATCATACATCTGCTTTTATAAAATGTTGTTTCAGGTTCATACAGCCCTGTAAGCAGCAAAATCAAAAACAACATATCATAGCTTATAGATATCTGCCCAAGTCTTCCATACTCTTTCTTAAGCACCTCACAAAGTCCACAATAATATGAGCGGCATTCATCGTATTCCCTGAATTTTAATTCCTGTTTATTAACAACAATATATCCGTACATATTGCATCCTTTCAGAGTAAAAAAATAAGCGAAAACGGAACACTGATATTGTTCCCATTTTCGCTTATCATATAACATTCACCTTTAACCGTCAATTATTACAATGATTATTAATAAAATCTTAATATTTCCTTTAGAAGTTATCGTCAAAATCCGTTCCCCAAATCATCATGCCCGTATAATCTGTGGTTTTGCATATATCTTCCATATCAAGGTAATCATCATCATTATAATAAGTGTCATCATATTCATCATCATACATATCTTCGTCTTCATCATAATAGCCATTTTTTACATCGCTCTCATACGAATTACGTTTTGGTGGATATGAATAACGTTTATTTGACTTTCCTTCATAGTCCGGATACATTTTATCACCTCCGGACTTAGTATTTCCATATGTAATATATTAATTCATTGCTTTCTTGATTGCTGCAAGTAATTCATCATATGTCTCATATGCAGGAAGTTCAGGATTATCCGCTTTAATCTGCTCTGTACTCTTAAAGAGGAAGCCTGCCTTACTTGCCTTAATCATTCCAAGGTCATTATGGCTGTCACCTGAAGCTATTGTCTCATATCCGATAGACTGTAATGCTTTAACCGTTGTAAGCTTTGACTGCTCGCAGCGCATCTTGAAGCCTGTTATCTCTCCGTTCTCAGCTACTTCAAGTGAATTACAGAAAATAGTTGGCCATCCGAGCTTCTTCATAAGTGGAGTCGCAAACTGTGTAAATGTGTCACTTATTATTATTACCTGTGTAAATGAACGTAATTCGTCAAGAAATTCTTTTGCTCCAGGAATTGGATCTATTGTTGCAATTGTATCCTGAATTTCTTTAAGACCAAGTCCGTGCTCTTTAAGAACACCTATACGCCAGTTCATAAGCTTATCATAGTCCGGCTCATCTCTTGTTGTTCTCTTAAGCTCAGGAATTCCACTTGCCTCTGCAAATGCAATCCATATTTCCGGTACAAGTACACCTTCAAGATCTAAACATGTTATATACATACTTCCCTCATTTCTGCACTCTCTTGTGCTTCTTAATAAAATATCTTCTGATATTTTAGCATGTGCAAAATACAATGGCAATATCAAGACAAAAAAATAAAAGCCCTTCAACCTAGTTCCTACGACTAAATCAAAAGACCTTTGCAAGTGCACCGCCAGGGGTTCGAACCCTGGACACCCTGATTAAGAGTCAGGTGCTCTACCAACTGAGCTAGCGGTGCGTATTTGTTTTTGTTGTTCTCGCGAACACAAGTGATATTCTATATCATGTTTTTACAAAATGCAAGTACTTTTTTGTTTTTATTTAAGAACAATTTAACTTTTTTTATTTTTTTGTAATTATTTACACTTGATATGCATATATAAAGCCCTTATAATTTTATTATAACCATTTACACTATATTATAAAGAAGATAGGAATACACTTATGGCAGATAATAACAAGGATATTAATATTAGTAACGACAATAATACAGATGAAACAACAATGCCTCCTATAAAGGAGCCTGTCGGAAGAAACCGTTTCCAGCCAAACAGCAGATATTTTACTATAGTAATGTATGCCCTGCTTTTTGTTCTTGGAAGCATACTTATCTATAACTTTGTTGGTAACTTCAGCAATACATTACGTTTAATTGGCTCTATTGCATCTATACTGTCTCCATTTTTCATCGGCGGCTTTATTGCATTGGTATTATATCCTCTTGTCCATCTTCTGTATCACAGGCTTTTCATGGAAAAATTCAAATGTAAATCGCAAAAGCTTGCAAAATGGCTGTCAATTCTTATAACCTATCTTGTAGCCATTGGAGTTATTGCAATCCTTTTAACATTTATTGTTCCACAGATATATGAAAGTATTCGTGAAATTACAGAACAGCTTCCTAACTGGTATGACAACGCTTTAGCTTTTCTTAATTCATTTGAACAGTCCCACCAGAACTGGTCATTTATTGATTACGATACCATTAACAAGCACATAGAACAGGCCTTTCCTACAATCCTTAATTACCTTTCGGGAATAATGGCTGATTTACTTCCTTTTGTTGTAAATACTTCTATGGCTATCATTAAAGGTGTTGTCAACTTAATTATTGCAATTATGGTTTCTGTTTATATGATTTCAGACCACAAGAATATTTTTTATCATTTTAAACGCCTTATGTATGCGGTATTTCCTAAGAAAACAGCATCTACCATAAGACACATAACAAAGGAAAGTGGTAAAATTTTCCTTGATTTCATACTTGGAAAAGCACTTGACTCACTCATTATCGGAATAATCTGCTTTATATGCATGCTTATATTCCACTTCCCTTACGCAGTCCTTATAAGCGTAATTGTCGGTGTAACCAATATGATTCCTTATTTTGGACCATATATCGGTGGTGTAATGGGTGGAATTATCATATTGATTGTTAATCCTATCCAGGTTATCTTCTTTGCAATATTAATTCTTGTTATACAGCAGTTTGACGGATTATTCCTTGGTCCTAAGATTCTTGGTGATAAAACAGGACTTAAGCCATTATGGGTTATTTTCTCAATAACTGTCGGAGGAAGCTTATTCGGAGTTCTTGGAATGTTCCTTGGAGTTCCTTGTGTAGCTGTATTAAGCTACATACTTAATCTTACAGTTGAACATTTCCTTAAGAAGCGTAAAGTAGAAGTAACACCATACGAATCACCTGACGAAATGTAACTGACAAAATATAATTGACAAAATATATAAAGCATCCGGTACACGGCATAATCATTTAATGCTTTACAGCTGATAAATGTATGCTGCATACCGGATGCTTTTATTTATATTTATATATTCCTGCTTATATTTATTTGTTTATATTATTCTGCAAATTATAATACCTGGCTTCTTGAATTGATTACATCAGATGGTTTCATATCCCTGTAAATTGTAACCCCGTCAGCCTCTGTATATGCCGCAATAACAGGCATTCTTCTGCTAAGGAACAGATATATTCCCTCTGTTACAGAATAAGCTCCTATATTCCTAAATATAATTTTATCTCCTATTGCAGGCTTTCCTATTGGAAGATTTTTAACTATGACATCACCTACTGTGCATAAAGACCCACAGATTGTCCATTTTTCAATACTGTCATCCTTTATGGCATCATAACCTTCTATGATTCTTCCATCTGCTGCCACATAAGTGTATGCAGGTATTTTCATTGCCATTGTCTGTCCGTAATAATTAATGTGGTTGATTCCACCGTCAATTATACAATAGTTCTGTCCACCATTATTCTTAATATCTGCAACTCCCGAAACAAACACTCCACACTCAGAGGCAATAAATCTTCCCATCTCAAGTGTTATTTCATATTTTGCTTTATACTGATCTAATTCTTCTGCAAATTCCTTAAGCATATCATATGAGTTGTTGTACGCATCTTCTCCGAAATAATTAAATGGAAGTCCCGGACCATATTCAAGCCTCTCAGCCTTAAAACCATATTTGTCATATAATTTATCACAGATTTCATCTATCCATTTAACTTCATTTATCGGAACGGATACCTTTTTCTTCTGTGTTCCGGAATAGCATTGAAGCCCTTTGACCGAAATACCTTTATAGCTGTCTCTGTCTGCTATTATCTTCTCTATTAATTCCTCATCCATTCCGAACTGGTTTCCACTTGTAATTCTTAATAAAACATCAACTACAAGATTATTATCAACGGCACATTCATTAAGAAGCTCTAACTGTCTTAAAGACTCAGCCGTATATACCCCTGCGCCTTTAAATTCCTTAAAAACATGCTCAATATCAGCCTTTTCTTTATTAACACCTGACAGAATAATCATATCCATAGGCACATTTTCTCTCTCACAGATAGCAAACTCTCCCGGAGAACATACCTCAAAGCTTGCTGCTGTTTCCTTCAGAGCATCAAGAAGGAACGGATTGGCTTTCATTGCATAACAAATGTTAACGCCTTCACCGAGTATTTCTTTCATATTGTTAATTCTTGACCTGAGAACGTCAATATCAAAAATATACATTGGAGTTGTATGTTTATCGGCTATTTCTATTATCTTCTCTGTACTAATCAATTCTATTCTCCTTTATATGCTGTCATAAGAGCTTTTCTGTCTATCTTTCCGTTCTTTGTAAGTATCATTTCTTCCATCTGGCAGAATTCTCCAGGAATCATAAACTTTGGAACCTTCTTGGCAAGCTCATGCACAATAGACTTTTTGTCTATATCACCCTCGTAAAATGCAATTATTCTTTCATTGTCTGCATCAAATATACAGCACACTCTCTTGACATTATCAATGGCGTTAATAATCATATCAAGTCCGCTAAGCTCTATTCTGTGACCGTTAAGCTTAATCTGGAAATCTTTTCTTGAAGAAAAACACAATTCTCTTCTTTCATTATAAAATCCCAAATCACCTGTTCTGTAAATAACCTCATTAAACTTGTTATTAAGAGGATTCTGCACAAATGCCTCAAGTGTTTTTTCTTTATTGCTGTAATATCCCATAGTTACTGCTGTTCCTGATACACAGATTTCACCTTTGACACCTTCCATATCAGGTGTAACAAGCTTGTCATTTTCATCAAGCACAAATACTCTCTCATTTGGGAACGCTTTTCCTATAGGAAGAACCTCATTCATATCAAATTCCCTGTCGATTTTATAATATGTACAGTTACATGTTATTTCTGTAGGTCCGTATACATTGACAAATGAAGCCTCAGGATAAGTCTTTCTCCATATATTCAGATGTTTAATAGGCATAACCTCGCCTGAAAACATTACCTTATTAATAGATGATGGAACTTTATAATCAAATCCGTTAAGTGTTGTGATTATACATAATGCTGAAACTGCCCATATAAGTGTTGTTACATGATTGTCTTCAAGATAATCAAGAAGCTTTGTTGGGAAAGAGAACAGCATCTTTGGAATAATCTGCATTGTTGCTCCACATTTTAATGTAGAATAAATATCCTTAACCGATACATCAAAATCAAATGGTGCCTGATTTCCGATTATATCATCTGAGCCTATTCCCATCTTATCTGTAAATGTTTCTATAAAATCTATAACCGAACGATGATTTACTATTACTCCCTTAGGAACTCCTGTAGAACCTGAAGTAAATATAGAGTACAATGGATCTATATCTATGGCATTATCTCTTATATATTCAAGTCTGTATGCGGCTTCATCATCTGCCTTGGCATTAAGAAGCTCATTTATATTTAATATTGTTCCCTCAAATCCTAACTTCTCAGCCTTCTTTGCTGACTTGTCATCTACAATAAGTATCTTTGCTTCAAGTGTACCTATGATTGAGTTAATTCTCTCTGCCGGATGTGATGGCTCAATATTTACATAAAAACATCCTGCATACACAATTCCTAAGAACAGGGCAAGTGTTTCACAAGACTTGTCCATATATACACATACAGGCTTCTTAGTCTCTGTAATTGTTGATAAAAATGAGCCGGCATTCTTTGCCTTTTCCATAAGTTCAGTATATGTATATGAACTTTTGTTATCAGCTACAGCCTTTTTATCAGGATATAACGAAGCTGAATTTTCAAGATACTCAAGTACATTGTAAATCATAATTGATCTCCTCAATTTTCAAAATTTATCGATTATAATAGTTTAACATTTTCTCTTGCCGGAGTTCACTATCTTGTAAACCTCATCCCATGACTTTTTAAATCTGAAGATACGCTTATTTATCCCTTTATGGCAATATACCAAATCCGATAACCTGTATAAAAAGCAATTTCTTCTCCTCATGTGCGTGCCTCCGACGACAACAGTGGATATTATATACCTTAATTGTATTCAATTAAAGAATTTTTTATGACCTTTTTGTGAATTATCAGCTTATCTGTCTGCTATAAGCTTACATATAGGATTGCCCTGCTCAGAAAATTTAAGTTCATATTCTGTACAGACATTTCCTTCATTCATCGAAGCATCATTATGTAAATCATATGTTACAGCCTTAAGATTCCAGCCTGCCTCTTTAACCTCTTCAACCGAAAAATCAAACAAATCTCTGTTATCTGTCTTAAATTCAACTCTTCCCGATTTCTTAAGGATATTATCATATCTTGCAAAGAACTGTCTTGATGTCAGTCTTCTCTTTGCATGCCTGTCCTTTGGCCATGGATCGGAAAAATTAAGATAAATCCTGTCTACCTCATCCTTGTCAAATACCTCGCATATTCCCTCTGCATCCATTCTTATAAATCTTAAATTAGGAAGCTGTAATTCATCCTGTTTTTCTACTGCACGTAATAAAACACTCGAATATTTCTCTATTCCTATATAATTAATATCAGGATTGTCTGCTGCCAGCGTAGTTATAAATCTACCCTTGCCCATTCCAATCTCAATATGAACAGGATTATCATTACCAAATATATCTTTCCATGTACCCTTAACATTTTCCGGTTCAGTAAATACATAATCATTCTCAACCATAACTTCCCTTGCTCCGGGAACATTTCTTAATCTCATCAGCTGCCTCCATATAAAAATAATCAGTACCATTGTATAATAAATTTAATATTTTGCCAATATAACTTTGCATTTAAATTACATTTGAGTTAATATAAATTAATGACGAACTTTTCTAATAAGATTAAGATTTCCGAGGTTTTAAATATATGAATAAATTAAAATTTTTAAGAAAAACAGCGAGTGCTATTCTTGCTGCCGGCATTATTATAACCATGCCGTTATCCGCAATACTCGAAACAACCGTATATGCGGCATCACAGTCATCCAACATTACGGCTGCCGGCTCAACATACACAAATGCTCCAACCACAAATGCATCATCCACAACAGGCACATCTTCTAATGTAGAATGGCCTGCTGCACCTGAGGTTACTTCCGAAAGTGCAATACTTATTGATGCCGACACCGGTGCTGTTTTATATGAAAAGGATTCTCACAGAAAATGTTATCCTGCTAGTACAACCAAAATTCTTACAGGGCTTCTTGCAATTGAGAATTGCAGCATGACTGATACTATTACATTTTCATCAACTGCCGCCAATTCGGTTAAAGTAGGTGAAGATGCCAATATCGGAACAAAGGCAGGCGAAGAATATACCATTGAACAGGCCTTATACGCACTGCTTCTTTATTCAGCAAATGAAGTTGCCTATGGTCTTGCTGAACAGGTAAGCGGCTCTTTGTCAGCATTTACAGACCTTATGAATGCCAAGGCAAAAGAACTTGGCGCAATAGATTCACATTTTAGCAATGCAAGCGGTCTTTATGACCCTAACCATTATACAACAGCTTATGATATGGCTATGATTGCACGAGGCTGCTATAACAATTCAACCTTTGTAAATATTGATTCAACTTCAACCTCATATACAATTCCGCCTACCAATAAGACTTCAACTAAAAGAACATTTTCTCACAGACACAAAATGTTAAAGGGCAGAGCATATTATTATGAGTACTGCAAGGGTGGAAAGACAGGATTCACAGATGAATCTCTCTATACATTAGTAACATTTGCAGAAAAAGACGGAATGAGACTTATCTGCGTATGTTTCCGTTCACCTGATGACACAACACGATTTGTTGATACAAGAACTTTATTTGACTGGGGTTTTGATTCATTTAAGAAGGTAAATTCGGCAGGAAGCAGTGTAAGCTCAGTTTTTTCCACATCTAATTACTATAATTCAGATGTTTTCAACAAAATGAAGCTTAACTTCAACCTCAATGCTTCATTTATCACAATTCCTAACGGTGCTTCAACCGGTGGAATAGTTATGGACATTGATAAGAATTATGATGTAACCAACGATAACGGAAAACTCTCCGCTAACCTTAATTTCCTTTATAAAGATAATGTGGTAGGTTCTACTACTCTTTCAATAACCGGTGGAAACAGCTCGGAGCACGCCGACAGCCTCCTCCCATATCTTGAAAACAGTAGCGATAAAACCACACCAAAGGTAAGAAAATGCATTAAAATCAACGTATATGTTGTTTTGGGAATTGGCATCGCAATACTTATTGCACTTTATATAATCAATGACGTTAAGCGTTCCAACAGAAGAAACAGGCATTACCGCAACAGAAGACGCGTATATAGATAATAAAAAACAGGCGGCTTCGAAACCAGTCTTAATCTAATTCTAATTGTGAAGAATTAACAAAAACATTCAAGACACACTTGCGTTACGTGTCGCTCGCAACGGTACTAAAAAGGGGATGTGCACTAATTCTTAGTGCACATGCCCTTCTAAGTGCCGGCGGCTCCCCAGTGTCTTTCATGTCTTTTGTGAATTCTTCACAATTCAATTTACATTTTAAGCTGGCTTTGAAGCCGCCTTTTTTTTATTAAACTATATAGCCTCTGTTGGCCTGCACATTTGACGATTCATTTCCGTATCCGCTGTTGGAATATGTAAGTCCCTGATATACCTGCTCTGTATTTTTCATAAGAGGTCCGGATGTATCTTCGTCTTTTATTGAATAAAATGACTTTCTAAGCATACTTATAAGGTGCTCTATTCTTGTTATTTCATCTTTATCTGCACTTACTGATACACTTACAAGTGTTCTTTTTATGTGTAGATATATCTGAAACAGATTTCCTGCTATCTCATACTCAAGATTAAGACCGCTTATCAGACTGTCTATAACCCTTGATACTTTATTAAGTGCGCTTCTCATGCCCTCAATATCGCCTGACTCTGCGTTTTCTTTGGCTTCCTTTAAATAATCAGCAGCAATATCGTAAGTTATAACCACCAAATCCGTCTTAGATGCCTGCGAAATTCTATATGAATAGGTTTTTATATCTTCTCTTGTCATATTTCCTGTATCTCTCCATTCTTCATGCTATTTACATCTGTAATAACTGAAGGACTTCCGAAGGTCTCTGGTTTGCCTGTGAAAGTATTGATGTAGCAGCCTGTGTAAGTACCGTCTGTGATGTATATTCTGTCATCTCTTCTGCCATATCTGTATCAGTCATTGATGATAATGCCTTTGTAAGATTTTCTGTAGAGACATCGAGGTTATTAGTTGTATGCTCAAATCTGTTCTCGTATGCACCAAGCTTTGAACGTGCTGCATTGGCTGTGTTTATAGCTTCATCAACTGCTGATATTGCAAGCTGTGCTGTATATCCTGTCATAACATTTATAGTATCTGTTCCTAATGTATAAGCTGTAATCTCAGGAATATCAAGAATGATAACCTGATCCTGATTAGCTCCTACATGGATACTCATAGTTCCAACATCTGTAACTTCCTGAATTATATCTGTTTTGTTATCGGCACTGTTGCTTCCTGAAACAGTTGATTTACCGTCTGTCTTATTAGCATCATCAAATACAGTTCCTGCTGTATTTCCCGGTATATCCATAACAAATGTCTTGTTGTTTACATCTTTTACTGTAATCTTTGTACCCTTTGTAGAAATTACTGCTGAATTTTCAAAGCCGATTCTTTCTGTAACTCCGTTATTAGTTGTTGTTGTAAATTCTGCTTTAACGTCACTGCCTTCAGCATACCAGCCTTCTTCTGTAGCAGCTGAATCTATTCCGAGTAAAGATGCCAGTTCAGCATTACTGCAAGATATATTAAGCTGCTGGTCGCTTCCGTACTGATTTGTCATTATTACAAGCTGGTTTCCTGAATATGTCTGTGCAGGAACATATCCTGCATATTCTGTTCCATTTGCCTTGGTATCATTATCAACATTCTGTCCGATAACAAATGCCTTGCCGCCTGTTTTATTAACTCCGTCAACAACCTTTGTCATTATGGAATCTAATGTGTCGCCTTCTTCTATATTGATGCTGTAACCATTAATTAATATAGTTCCTGCCTGGTCTTTGGTTATAGTATCGTTATTACCCATTGTGATATTTCCTGATGCTACAGCTACTGCCTGTCTTGCATCCTCAGTTACCGTAATACCGTAGTTACCTGCAACAAAACCGTCTGATACTTCAAGCTGGTTTACTCCCTGTAAATCAGAATATACTCTTCTCTTTAAGTTTCCATCAATAAGAGACTGTGTGTTAAATTCAGTTTCTCCTGAAATTCTGTCTATCTCTTTATTAATGTTATTAACCTCATCCTGAATTGCCTGACGCTCCTCATCTGAATTAACGTCATTGGCTGCCTGAACTGTAAGTGCTTTTAATCTTGAAAGCATTGACTGTATCTCTGATATTGCACCTTCGGCAGTACTTATTACTGATACACCGTCAGATGCGTTATTATTTGCCTGATTAAGACCCTTTATCTGTACACGCATTTTCTCAGAAATTGCACAGCCCGCAGGGTCATCCTTGGAACTGTTAAGCTTATAACCTGATGATAATCTCTGTATTGAATCAGATAAGGCATTCTGCGCTTTCTGAAGAGCATTATTTGAAACTATTGCTGATATATTAGTATTAATTCTCAATTTAGTTACCTCCGTACCATACTTTCCGACTTGCTTTCATTTGTGTACACATTATATCGGAACAAATGTCCGTTAACATAACCCCTTTATAATTTCCTGTGCAATCTGATACAGTTTATTTGACGAAGTTTCCGCAGCATCGTCATATTTAATGTATGGAACTGCTTCGCTCTTACTGTAAAATGTATTTATATCTGTAATGTCGAATTTGTCCTTTAAAATGCTTTCAATATCGGAAATCCTGTCGTTTATAGTATTCTTAGTATTCTGCGTATCTTTATCATTGTCTGTGTCATTTTCTGATACTTCATTACTATTCTTACTTATTACAAATATTGCAGCACTGTTTCCTGAAATTCTGGTTTCCACAGACAATTCACCATATGAAGGGCTGTCCATTTTTATTGAAATTCTGCCTTTGTCATCACTGTCGGCTTTGAATGTAAGATTAATCATTCCTATTCCATTACCTGTGTCATATGGAATTTTATAGTCATGCCTTAAAGCTAATGACTTGATGTAGCCAATCTGTCTGTTTACTGCTCTTATATTTTCAAGCTTTTCATATGTAATTTCTGTCTTGTCTGCATCGGCCGATACAGCCTCTTTTAAGTTTTTGTTTGCTTCATCTTCCAGTTCATCATACATTTTATCAAGTTCTTCGCCATGTCCGATTTTTTCAATTGCACTGAATCGGTCATTTTTTAATTCTTCTCTTATTTTAGAATTGGCAGGAATTGGAAACTGGCCTGATTCATATAAATTATTTAATGCCTGAACCTGACTTAATGTATCCGATGCCTCTGTAATATTTTCTGAAGCTTCTGCATTGTCAGCAAGATTTCTTAAATATGTCTCATACTGCTCTGCCTCTGACTTTGAATCATAATTTTCTTTAAGTTCCTCGCAGAATTCTTCAGCACTCTGATTTCCTATTCCATATTTATTCTCGATTGATGAAAGATTAAGTGGTGTAACATATTTTCCGTGTTCTTTGAAAAGTGATGAATAATAATTGGCAGTTCCATAAGTCTCTGCCATTCCTGTATTATCATTTACCACCTCATCAATTTTGTTATAATGCTTTCTGCTGTTATATGCAGATATCAGGTTATTCATCGTAACCTCTGCGCCCTGCTTTATAAGCGCGCCGGCTGCATTTCCGGCATCCTTGTTAAATATATTCATCATCTGGTATATTCCAATGAATTTTTTACGCTCATCGTCACTTATCTGATTTGTAACATCTAATTTGTATAAAAATCTGCTGAATTTCTCATCATTTTCCAAGGAGGCATTCTCATTCATATTATTAAGGTATTCGTTAAGCTCCTTTATATCTGTATTCATAGGATTAACGTTATCCCTTATCATTTTAAGAACTGTCTCAGGCTTCATATTACTGATAAGATTATTAATGGTCTGATATGCGTACTTAGCCTTATCAATATTTTCCTTTGTCATTTCCATGTTGTTAGCTGCAAGTATCTTTACAGCAGCCCTGTTATTCTTATTATCCTCATAACCGAGGTCACTAAGTATATCACCTGTACTTGCTTTTACCGCCTTATTAAGAGAATCACCAAGGTCTGCTCTTACCTCCGTTCCGACAGCATCATAAGTTTTCTCTGCCATCTCATATCTTCTCTTAAATGAAACCGCGGTCTTTGCCAGTTCGCCAAATGTAGTATTAATATTAAAAATATCTTCATGTCCGATTATTTCAATAGGTGCATCAGCCACTTCCAAAACTGCCATTCTTGCTTCCATGACATTTTCATAGTCATCACCATATGAATATGACACTGCATTTTTATCATACTCCTCAAGGTAACTTACAAGCTCGCTTATAGGAGTTGACATTATATCAACCTTATTCTTTGAAAGGTATACACCTGCGCTCGCGCTCATCAAAACTCTTGTCTCTAAAAGCTGCAAATATGCTTTATCTGCATTATCTATATTATCTGCGTTGTTATTACCTGTATTGTTATTATCTGTATTTCCGTCAAGACCGGATTTATTATGTTCCAGATTGTCTGCCTGATTATTTGTGCTGCTTCCCAAAGCCACGCCGTTAAGCACGGCATCTATGGAAATGTTCATATAAATCTTAATATTAGCTATATTAAACACTTCATTATTGGAAATAATATCTTTAACCGTCTTGTAATCTGCATTATTTATAGTATCTATTGCATTCTTAACTGTTGATAAAATGCTGTCGTTATCTGTTATAAGTGTTGCACCTGCACTTCCACCTATTGCCATATTATCAACAATATCATCCTGAATATCTGTCTTAAATGTTATATTATCCAGTTCATTTTTATATATCAGATTCTTAGCAGTCACAGGAATAGAGGCCTCTATAAACGCCCTTGCATTATTTCTGTTCTGCTCATTAACCTCAAGTCCTGCGCTCTCTATTATCTTATCTATCTGTGGAAGCATCTGGTTCCACTGCTCATCAGATACTGCATTTGTATCTGCTTTATTTCCTGAAATACCCAAACCACTTTCAGACATCCCCTCTGATACTTGATTAGCCTGATATACATTGTCTATTGTTGGCTCCAATTCATTCTTTACCAGATAGTTCTTAGCATCCTCTGATATTCCTGTTGCCTTAATATCGTCATATTTATTAACTGCGCCTTCCACTGATGCAATATTTTCCTGTGTAGCATTGATGTCGCTGCTGTTTAATCTTGCTTCTATTGATGCTGCAAGTCCCGCACTTCCAACTGCATTTTCTATTGTCTTACTGTCAATATTCTGTCCAAATGATACATATCCGTCTCCATGCATGGCAAGTTCTATCTTGATTTTCTCAATTATATTTACCATGTCATCTTTATCTGCATCAGTAAGATTATATCCATCCTCATCAAGTTTAACGATATCTGCCCCTGACAGTTTCATGCACAATGCCTTTAAACTGCTCTTTGCAGCTGTCGCACTTGCCATAATCTGTTCTTTTACATCCTGCGCCTCATTCAAAAGGCTTTTGTATGTGTTCTCATCAATTTTTCTTACAGAATCATCACCTGTATGTATACTTACCCCTGAAAGTACATCAACTGCTTTCCCCTGTGAAACATTTGATGTATTGTTAGATTTATTTTCTTTATAATTAATTGAAACAGCATTAGAATTATCATTTTTATTAAATCCCGCTGCCGAAATAACAACTGCCATAGTATTCTCCTTTAACCCTGCAACAAATGCCACCTGCATAGCCCACACCACAAAACAAATAGCTGCATTCCTATGTGTATTATTTCGGCAGAAAATGGGATTTATTTAATATAATCAATCACCTAAGTTTTAAAGTGAAATTTATTTCACAATAAAATTTATTTTACAATGAAATTTATTTCATAGTGAAATGAATTTCACTTGTCTAACCAGTGCGCGAATATTCCGGCACCTACGGCTATGATAATCACAATTATAGCTGTTATATACTCTACCATACTTTACCCCCGCTCCTGTTTAATCAAACAATGATATGTTAAATCTCAATTTTCGATATATCTTATACACAATCGTTCCGAATATACCAAAAGTTATACCAAGAGTTGAGCCTATGGCTACAGTTCCACCGGCTATAATTCCTAAAATTGCTACTATATTCATAATAATCCTCGTTTCTTCACATTTTATAAATTTCCGATTATTATGTATTCTTTATATTAAATTGTAAATTTTGATTATAAATATGGATATCAGGGTACAAAATCCCCGATTTGTCTGATTAGAAAAGCATTCCTTGTAATATAAAGAATACACTTCTAAGAGAACTGTTTTTTACCATCCTTTTCATGAATATAATTAAGAATCACCGCAAATTTCTGCGGCTCATTATTAAGACTGCCTATATTAATGGCATTTATATATAAATTTACAGAATCAGTCAGCTGTAAATCTGACATAATATCAGACAATCTGATATTAGAACGCACACTGCTGCTTACCGCAATTGTTTCAACAAAATATGACACCTGATTTCCAAGCATTTCTGTTGTGCAAGGTCTTGAGTCATCTATAGAAGGCTCCGGTGTCACTATTATAACTGACTCATTAGACAATACATCCTGTACGGACTGCAAAGACTGGGCATAATTATCTCCGGAACACGCCTGTACTCTGTCAAGGCACATTCCACTAAAGAAAATAGTTATTATAAAAATGCAGGCTATGAACTTTAAATAACTTTTCTTAACACCTTTCATCATACAGCAGCTCCCAATTACTTCAAATTCATTTTAAACAAATTATATCTGCATACTTTGTAATTTGCAACCCTTGTTGCCATTAACAAAATATGCAGATATTTTTAAATTGATTATTATTCCGTAGTCAGATAATTATATTCTTGTTGGCTGATTTGCTGCCACATCACCATTAAATTCATAAACACTTATTCCGTATCTTGGCAAATCAATGAGAAGCGAATTACTATATCCATCGCACTCACCATGTATAGTTTCAAGTGTCTTTTTCTGAACCTGCTCATCACTTCCAAGAACCAGCTTATATTTGCCTTTAATAGGAACACCAATCCTATGATTATCTCTTTCAACCGGTGTGAAGTTAAGCACAAACAACAAATGCTTCTTTCCTGTAGGGCTGATTCTGATAAATGAAAATACACTGTTATCCTTATCATTAGCATTTATCCATCTAAAACCTTCAGGTGAATAATCTGTTTCATGTAAGCATGGATATTTTTTGTACATTGTCATGCATTTCTTAGTGAACTGCTGAAGCTCTTTATGACTTTCATCCTCAAGAAGATACCAGTCAAGCTGTCTCTTCTCGCTCCATTCATTCCACTGTCCGAATTCCTGTCCCATAAACAGTAATTTCTTACCAGGATGTCCACACATATATGCATATGCAAGCTTAAGGTTTGCGAACTTATCTTCCCTGTCACCAGGCATCTTACCTAACATTGAACACTTAAGATGCACAACCTCGTCATGCGAAAGAACAAGTATAAAATTCTCGCTGTAAGCATACATAAGAGAAAATGTCATCTTTCCATGATTAAATTTTCTGAAATATGGATCCAGCTTCATATACTCAAGGAAATCATGCATCCATCCCATATTCCATTTGAAAGTAAATCCAAGACATTCTCCGTTGTCAGGATCTCCGCTGACCATAGGCCATGCGGTTGACTCCTCAGCTATTGTGATTGCCTGTGGAAATCTCTTTCTCATCATAGAATTAAAATGCTTTAAGAAGCTCATCGCCTCAAGATTACCATTACCGCCATATTTATTAGGAACCCAGTTTCCTTCTGTTCTTCCGTAGTCAAGATACAGCATGGATGCAACAGCATCCACTCTAAGACCATCAATATGATACTTGTCTACCCAGAACATTCCGTTAGCTATAAGGAAATTAGAGACCTCATTCTTGCCATAATCAAATACCTTGGTACCCCAGTCAGGATGTTCTCCCTTTCTTGGGTCAGCATATTCATAAACGCAGCTTCCGTCAAAATTAGCCAGTCCATGAGCATCCTTTGGAAAATGTGCAGGTACCCAGTCAAGAATTACTCCAATTCCTTTTCTATGCATATAATCAACAAAATACATGAAATCCTTAGGCGAGCCATATCTTGCCGTAGGGGCATAATATCCTGTAACCTGATAACCCCATGAACCGTCATATGGATACTCTGCTATTCCCATAAGCTCAACATGTGTATAACCCATATCACTTACATACTTTGCAAGCTCAGGAGCTATTTCACGATAATTCATGTATCCGTCTTCAGTTCCATCCTCTTTCTTTCTCCATGAACCGATATGACATTCATATATAGAAAGTGCTGATTTCAAATGGTCTTCTTTTTTCTTCTCTTCAATCCATTTCTCATCACCCCAGTCATAACCATTAAGATCAGTTATTATCGAAGCTGTCTCAGGTCTTAACTGTGCTGCATTGGCATAAGGGTCAGCCTTATATATTGCCTCTCCTGTCTGGCTTATAATAAGGTACTTGTACATCTGTCCTGCTTTGGCACCTTCTATGAACAAATCATAAATCCCGCCGTCGGAAATCTTATTCATGTCATAGCCATATGCTTTCCAGTCATTAAATTCTCCTACAACATAAACCTCTCTTGCACTTGGTGCCCATACAGCAAAGTAAACTCCATCTTTACCGTCTTTACTTGCAGGATGCGCACCCATCTTATTATAAATTTCATAATGAGTTCCCTGACCAAATAAATATGCGTCTAAATCTGTGATGAATACCTGATTGTCTGCCTGCTTTTTTTCCATAAAAACTCCCGTCCTTTTTATTTATTTCACGTTTAATCAATCATCAATATTTATGTACTTTTACATTTCACAAAATAGTATATACATATATTAACATATATTATCACCGATTACTAACAAATTTTTGACAAATGGTCATTTTTATTTTGTTATAGAAACCTTTTCTTTATTATGTTATACTTTTGAAAATGAGTCTTTTGACATATAATAGATAAGATTGACAAAGGAGTACTTATATCATGATTTATTATTTGGTAAATGCTGATTATATGAAAGAAATTACATTTATCAGCGTCATTTTTGCTTTTGTACTTACATGTGCAGCTATAGCACTCGGTAAAAATTCCCTTCCAAGGGATGCAGGAAGAGCCTATGCGATTAACGGCTCCAAATCTGTCGGAAAGCCAAGAGGTGCCGGAATAATATTTATTTTGACATTTACGTTAACAAGTGTTTTATTTATAAAGCTTAATGCAGAAATGCTTATATATCTTATACTTGTTCTTGCAGCCATGCTTTCAGGATATCTTGATGACAGCTCATCATCTCCTTGGGGCGAATTAAAAAAAGGTCTTATAGACTTTGCAATTGCCATAATGGCTGCCGTTACTTATTTACATTACAATCCTAACACTTTCGACATTGCATTTTTTGATGTTACAGTAACACTTAACCCTGTAATTTACGGAATCCTCATCGTTATTCTTATCTGGGTAAGTATAAATGTAACTAATTGCTCAGACGGTGTAGACGGATTATGTGGAACACTTTCTGCTGTAACTCTTTCAACTGCATACATTTTATTCAGAATATTTGATATAGAGCCATATTTCAGACACACTATCCTCTTAATGGTCGTATGTATTCTTGGATATTTATGGTTTAACGCCTCTCCAAGCCGCCTTCTTATGGGTGATGCCGGTTCGAGAGCCATCGGAATATTTATTGCATTTGCTTTCTTAAAGCTTCATCATCCATTGCTTTATATTCCTGTTGCCATAATGTTAATAGTTGACGGCGGACTTGGTCTTATCAAGGTATCATGCATGAGATTTTTACATCTTAAGCTTATGCAGAATATCCGTACACCAATCCACGACCATATGAGAAAGAATAAAGAATGGTCCGATGCACAGGTTGTATTCAGATTTGCAATAATACAGATTGTTATAGGTCTTGCTGTAATCTATGCACTTCTGTAAGTTGCCAAATACATTGAAATTTACTGTGACTTACTAAAATTCATAAAAATAAAATCCTGACCAGCTTTTTGCCGGATAATCCGGTTGGTAAGCTTGTCAGGATTTTATTTTTATAAATATCTCAGGGTTATAAAATCTCTTATAATATATCAGATTTTATAACAGCTTTAAGTAATCCTCTTTCATAAAACGGTGATATATGGTATGTCCCATTTCCATCTTTATGCAGTAATAATATTCATCTATGCTTTCATTGTTAAAATGCATCGCATAGTCAAAATCAGAGCCTTCCGGCATCTTATCTACAACATAATCCTTGCTGTATTTTTCAAAAACTGCTTTGATGTCATCTATGCTGCAATGATGATTATGTCCGAAAAGTTCAATAATATCTTTAAGGAATTCCGGCTCTTTTACATTTTCATGGACATATTCGCTTGCCTTAGGTGAAATCATTATCTCAATTCTGCCACCATGCTCAGATACTTTAACTTCTCCCAACTTATCATGTGCTACTGAGAAATGCTCCTTTAAAACTTCCTGCATTTCATTTATATCTGTTATATTTAATTTCAGAAGCGCATTTAATGAATCCAACGGATAATATAATCTTACAGTTTCCTTTGCATAGCCAAGCTTAATCTGTGCTTCCTTAATCTGGTCACAAATATTTTTTACAAGTCTGTCCTCATACAACTTTGGCATTAACCTTCACACTCCTTCTTTTTCTTCTCTTCAGCTTTTCTTTTACGTCTGTGCTCAAGTTCATTCTGTTTTCTTTTGGCTATCTTGTCCGCACCGGCTTCATCTGTCATCTTCATTATTCTGACAGCATAGTACTTATCGTCATCTGTTGGCTTCGTCTTAATTCTGCCCTTGATATATCCATGCTCCTCACATTCAAACAGCCCAAAATATGTCTTTGAATTAGTCGAAAACCACTTTATCTTTCTTGTCATACTTTTTCCACAGAGAAAACATTTGCACGAACGGACAATCCTGTCATTTCCTGCTGCTTCCCTGGTATTAAAGCCCTTGGAAATATATTTTTCGTATTTACCAAAATTAAGATGTATCTCTTCTTTTCTTGATTTTGGAATTACAAATGTATCAACACTATAAAATCTTCCAACCCTGTTCATATCAAGCCTTTGCATAACCATTGCCGTATATAACGAATCCGCCATTGCCGAATGGTATTGGCCTTCAACAAGAATGCCCTGTTCTTCTATCGCATTTTTCAAGGTAATTCTCGACTTGCCATCATCAAACTGTATGCTGTACAGCTTCTGTATATCATAAAAAAGAAATGGCTTTGGAAAATTATGTTTCACATCAAAATGTTTCATATTTCGCTGAAGCTCAGTCAGGTCCATACTTCCCCATGTACAGAAAATGTAATCATTTCCGCACCATTCAAGGAATTCTTTTATTGCAACTGCAAAATCCTGTCCACCTCTTAGCTGCTCCTCAGTAATCGACACTATCTCCTTAACCTTAAAATGAAGCTGTTTATATTCCTTAGGACATATGAGAGATTCCCATTTATCTATTATATTAAATTGTGCATCGACCTTTACCGCGCCTATCTGAATTATTTCAAACGGCATATCCTTGCACGTATATTCTCTTCCGTTAGCGCTCTGGTTCCATTCCAGGTCCAATACGATATAATTCATATTATCCTCATTTCATTATTTGTAATAACATTATTTTAACATTTATTATATGATTTGTGAACTCTGTATATCCCTATCATGTCCAATGTTATGCATTTCGATTTTAATTATACTATGTTATGAAATAAAATTAAATAAATAAAAAAACAGCGATGATTTTCCACAATCATCGCTGCAAAATCAATGTTCCCTGCGGGAATCGAACCCACAATTGAGACTTAGGAGGTCCCCGTTATATCCATTTAACTAAGAGAACACGGATTTAAAATCCGTATTTGATATTAACACATTTTAAATCCCCGGTCAATTATCTTATTTTCATTAACCTTTTTATTGTCTTTTCTGTTATTTTATTACTATCTTATTTATATTTTACTTATCTTATTTCTGTTTTACCACCCATGTATGGCTGAAGAACCTTAGGTATCTTAATGCTTCCGTCTGCCTGAAGGTTATTCTCAAGAAATGCGATTAACATTCTTGGTGGTGCAACACATGTGTTATTAAGTGTGTGTGCAAAATATTTATTCTTATCAGGTCCCTGAACTCTTATCTTAAGTCTTCTTGCCTGTGCATCACCTAAGTTAGAGCATGAACCAACTTCAAAGTATTTCTTCTGTCTTGGTGACCACGCCTCTACGTCGATAGATTTAACCTTCAAATCAGCTAAATCACCTGAACAGCACTCAAGAGTTCTTACAGGAATATCCATTGAACGGAATAAATCAACTGTGTTCTGCCATAATTTATCAAACCACATTTTGCTGTCTTCTGGCTTACAAACAACTATCATTTCCTGCTTCTCGAACTGATGTATTCTATATACACCTCTCTCTTCTATACCATGAGCACCTTTTTCTTTTCTAAAGCATGGTGAGTAACTTGTAAGTGTCTTTGGAAGTTCTTCCTCAGGAGTAATTGTATCAATAAATTTACCAATCATTGAATGTTCACTTGTACCGATAAGATAAAGATCTTCACCTTCAATCTTATACATCATTGCATCCATCTCATCGAAGCTCATAACACCTGTAACTACGTTACTTCTAATCATAAATGGAGGTATGCAGTATGTGAAACCTCTGTCAATCATAAAGTCTCTTGCATATGAAATTACAGCAGAATGAAGTCTTGCAATATCTCCCATGAGATAATAGAAACCATTTCCGGCTACTTTACCGGCAGCATCTAAATCTATTCCGTTAAATTTCTGCATAATTTCTGTATGATAAGGTATTTCAAAATCAGGAACAACAGGTTCACCAAATTTCTCTATTTCTACATTTTCACTATCATCTTTTCCTATTGGAACTGATGGATCAATGATGTTTGGAATAGTCATCATTATTTCTTTAATTCTCTCATTGAGCTTTGCTTCCTGCTCCTCAAGTTCCTTTAATCTGTCAGCACTTGCATTAACCTGAGCCTTAACTTCTTCAGCTTCTTCTTTCTTGCCCTGTCCCATTAATGCACCTATCTGCTTAGACAATTTATTTCTGTTTGCTCTTAACTCATCAGCTTCTGCCTGTGTTGTACGAGCCTTAGCATCTAATTCGATAACTTCATCAACTAATGGAAGTTTTCTATCCTGAAACTTATTCTTAATATTCTGTTTTACAATGTCTGGATTTTCTCTGACAAATTTTAAATCTAACATTTATATATCCTCCTTCGATTTAACAATGCAATTATGCACCATTTTTTAAATAATTTCCAGCTATTATGTAAATATATACAAAAAAATCTAAATTTTTTTAGATTTTATCTTTTTGCATCATATCATTTATTTCCTGGCTTAAATTTTCATCGCCCATTCTTCCTGCAAGTGCCTTATTTACCGCCTTAGCCTCTTCATCACCAAGTTCGATATAAGATTCACCTTTTACAATTTCCTTAATATATGCAAAACAGCCATTGTTACTGTGCATTACGTTTATAACATATCCATTATTGCTTTTGTCTAACATACATAATGCAAAGCTTAACTTACCACCCATTTCATGAAATGCATCGTATTTAACGATTCCAATCTTCTGAAATGTATATTCCATTTTTTCATAAATGTCTTTGACAGCTTCTCCATTATTCTTTGCAGATAACTTCAATTCGCTTATATCAGATGTGTAATCTTTAACCATTTTCTCTATGCTTTTACCATCTGATCCTTCCATCATACTTTCGTATTTTTTCTTCATTGATGAAGACTTAGCTATTGCAACTATTGCAAGAATAATTGAAATAATTGTTACAGCAACCATACCTATAAGCACATAAAGTATGTTTACGCTGCACAATCCAAAAATATCCAGCATCATTTTTGTATTCCTTTCTCTATCGTAATATTATTCATTTGCTTTTTTTAGTAAATCATATATTCTTTCAAGTTCTGCCTGAGAATAGTATTCTATTTCTATTTTTCCTTTATTATTACTTTTATTTTTTATAACAACCTGTGTTCCTATAATTTTTCTGAATTTTTCTTCCATATCCCTATATACAAAATCATTTTCAGGCTTGGATTTTGCAGGTTTTTCAGGCTTATCAAGTTCTCTCATAAGCTTTTCAACTTCACGCACACTTAACTTCTCGTCAAATATTTTCTGTGCTATTAAATACTGCTTATCACCGTCTTCGATTGTTATAATTGCCCTTGCATGGCCATTGCTTAACTTACCTTCCATAACCATATCCTGGACTCTTTTATCAAGCTTTAACAATCTTAATGAATTGGTTATTGCCGCTCTTGATTTAGAAACCTTTTCAGCAACTTCATCCTGCTTTAATCTGTAATCTTTAATAAGTCTCTGATATGCCCATGCTTCTTCGATAGGATTCAAATCCTCTCTCTGAATATTTTCTATAAGAGCAATTTCCATAACCTCCTGAGTCGAATAATCCTTTATAATAACAGGAACTTCTTTAACTCCGGCAAGTTTTGCAGCTCTCCATCTTCTCTCTCCGGCAATAATTTCATAATAATTATTGTCCTTTTTCTGTACGAGCAATGGCTGTAAAACTCCATACTGCTTTATTGATTCTGATAATTCTATTAATGCATCCTCATCAAATGCCTTTCTTGGCTGATCTCTGTTAGGCTCAATAAGAGAAATTTTAACTTTTGTATCAGCAGGAACTTCTTTTACTACCTCTTTTACAACTTCCTTAACTACTACCTTTTCTTCTTTTGGTTCTTCTATATCTTCAGGAATCAACGCATTTATACCTCTTCCTAAACCTTTACTTCTGCTTCCAAGTCCTTTAGACTTTGTTGCAGAATTTGCTGTTGTCTTCGAGGCTGTCTTAGCTGACTTTGATGTTGCTTTTGATGTTGACTTTGCTGCCATTATTAACTCTATCCTTTCTTTATGTAATCAAATGTTACTATTTAAGATTTTGATATTTGCTTATTTACTCTCTTTCCATAACTTCCTGTGCCAGTAATTTATAGCTCTCTGCTCCACTTGATTTAGGGTCATATAAATTAATAGGCAAACCATGACTTGGTGCTTCGGCAAGTCTTATATTTCTTGGAATTATAGTTTTATAAATGTTTTGTTTTAGATTATCCTTTACATTTTCTACAACCTGAAGTGAAAGATTTGTTCTTGAATCAAACATTGTGAATACAACTCCTTCTAATTCAAGTGAAGGATTTAATTTTTTCTTAACAAGATTTATTGTATGTATTAACTGTGTCAATCCTTCCAAAGCATAATACTCACATTGAATTGGAACAAGTACAGTATTTGCTGCTGTCATCGCATTGACAGTAAGCATGCTCAAAGAAGGTGGACAATCAAGTATAACATAATCATACTTATCTCTTACACTTCCTATACTTTCCTTTAAAATGTATTCTCTGCTGTCTACATCTATAAGGTCAATTTCTGCACCGGCCAGATTAACATTGGAAGGTAATAAATCAAGATTATCTATTACATCTTCTATAATTGCATCAGTTATATTACATTCTTTTAATATAACTTCATACACTGTATTTTCAACTTCATTTTTATCAACTCCAAATCCACTTGTTGTATTTCCCTGAGGGTCAATATCAACAACAAGCACCTTCTGTCCCTGCTCTGCAAGGCAGGCAGAAAGATTGATTGCAGTTGTGGTTTTTCCTACGCCGCCCTTCTGATTGGCTATTGCAATAATTCTCCCCATAACATCCTCGTTTCTGCACATTTTAAGTTTAATATCACAAAAAAGTTACTTGTGCCCGTTAACTTTTCTATATTTAATAACATAATTATCATTGTTTCACGTGAAACTGTGAAACTCTTCAAATATGTTTAAATCAATATAAATATTTATAATTATAACATTATTAAAATCAGTTATCCATATATTTTATTATATATTTCAATATTTTATAAAATGTTTCATGTGAAACATTAATATCTGACCTGTTTTTCAATAAATAGCATTTATTATTTATTAATGTTAATATTAATTCTATACATAATTATAACTATAATTATTATTAGTCTGTCTCAATTATCATAAATGTTTATCGCAATATTATCAATAACCGTGAATACTATAAAATTAGAATTTTGCAATTGCTTATACATATATATCTGCATATAGAAAATGTTTCATGTGAAACATTTTCTATATGCAGCATAAATTATTATTTATATCAAATTAAATTACACTTATATTAATCAGCAATATAAATTAATTAAAAAACAATGAATATAATAATTATTGTTTAAGCGGAATATTAACTTAGCAATATTTATATATTAATTTGAATAATAAGACTTATAAATCTGCTTTATTATATAATTAAATACATTCTAAATGTTATTTTCTTTTATATTAAATACAAGAATGTTTCACATGAAACATTCTTACAAATACATAAACTTAGATGTAGTTTTAACATTTTATTATGTATATAACTTTCTTCAATATTAATATAGAAATAAATCAAATAACTTTATATAATAAAAATAGTTTTCACTTTTAACAAATTAACAAACTACATATTAATTTAGTCAAAGAAATTTTAACAATTTTCGTTTTTATTTATTCCGTGCAAGTATATAAATAAATAAGATATTTTATTCTTAATTTCATGATATATATCAATCTTTAAAGCTAATTTCTTTTATAAATCAAGTATCTTTATAGTTTCATAAAACAAAATAGAGAATGTTTCACATGAAACATTCTCTCACCAAAAATTCTAATTAATTTCTTTATTCTAACTCTTACCTTAATAGTTACTTAATACTGACAAGATTATTCTTTATTGCAAATACTGCCGCCTGTGTTCTATCTGATACATTTATTTTTTTAAATATATTGGAAACATGATTTTTAACTGTTCTCTCACTAATATTTAATGTTGCGGCAATTTCCTTATTAAGTGCACCTCCGGCAATCATTTTGAGCACTTCTATTTCTCTTTTTGTTAATTCATTAAGCTTATCTCTTAATACATCTCTTTCTGCCAGGCTTGCATTGAGCATAGGTGTTAATGTTGGTTCTATATAGGTATCACCATTATATACAGATATAATTGCATTTTTTAACGTATCAAAATCTGAATCTTTTAACACATATCCTTCGCATCCGACATCCAATGCCTTAACAAGATAATCTATTTCCTTATGGATAGTAAGAATAATAATCTTACAATCCATTTTCTGCTGTTTCATAATTTCTAATACCTGGAGTCCATCAAGATTAGGCATATTCAAATCAAGTAAAACAATATCCGGTTTTAACTTGTTCGTAAGATTAAGGCATTCGTATCCATCTCCTGCCTCTCCGATAACTTTAAGTTCTTTTTCGAAATCCAATAATTGTTTTAATCCTTCTCTGACCATTCTATGATCATCTGCAAGTAAAATATTAATTAACATTTAAGCACCCCACAATTTCTAATACAAATATATATTTTATAGTACAATTTATAAAATTATTAATATATTACACACCATATCATATCAATATACTAAAATACAAATATATCAACACACTTTACCCTACAAAGGAATTGTTATCACATAATTAGAGCCATTATCTTTGCAATAATTAATCTTACCATTCATTAATTCTATGCGTTCTTTAATTATGCCAATTCCAAAGCTTTTATTTGTCTTATTATTTTCACCCAATAAATTATAAATCTTATCGAAATCATATCCGATTCCATTATCACTTTGTTTTATTGTAATCATAGAATCTGACACATTAACTTTAACATTAATTTCTGAACATTCTGAATGTTTGATTGAGTTAATACAAAGCTCTCTTATTATTCTTAAACAATTAATTCCTATAACAGAATTAATATTATCTCTTCCATCATATTCAGTATAAAATATTATTGTTTCATTTTCTTTCAATCTCTCACATAAATTAAAAAATGCAGCTTTAAATCCCAAATCATCTAAAGCCATTGGTCTTAAGTCGAAAATAATATTTCTTAACTCTTCAATATTATCCTTCATCATATTAATAGAAGAAGATAATTCAAGCTTTGCACGGTTCATATCTTTATCCATTAATCTGCTTATAAATTCTTGTTTTCTTATTAAAGCAGTCATATTCTGAACCACTGTATCATGAATATCTCTCGCAATTCTCTGTCTATCCAGCTCCTGCATTTCTAATGTATTATTCTGGCTGTAATCATTATTTTTATTAATATCATCAGACATTAAAACATTTTTAAGTTTTTCTCTTTTTTTATCCAGTTCCTCTTTCTGTTCATTTAATCCTTTAATTTTATTGTTAATATTATCAACTGCATCACTTAATGACTTTTCAATAATATTATTATTACTATTTTTATAAGAATTAAAAATATCACCTGTTCTGTCCGTGTAATCATTCAATGATTTTGTTTTTTTATCAATTGTTTCCAATTCTATATTTGCACTACGAATTTTTTCATTAATAGATTCAATTTTACTATTAACTTCATTATATTCATTTTTTACATACTTTACTGCTTCATTAACCATCTTTCTCCTCATTTCCATACATCAGACATCACCACAAAAAACAAAAATATCCTTTATTATATTTTATTATTATAAGCATTTTACTCATTATATATATTATGACTATATATATTATATCATTAAATATATTACATAGTGTATGTATACAGCGTACCATAAAATATAAAATACAATTACTATAATAAAATAAAAAATCCAATAACAATTTATCTATTATAGTAATAATACCTCATTTTTATACTTATTTAAAGTACTTTTTTACTATTTAGTACCAGTTAATTTACCTGTTATATATAAAAATTTAATTGCCTCTTATAAATTATTAGACTATAATTACTTTAAGAAAATATTAATTGTATATTTGTCAAAGTAACAACTATATTAAGGACGGAGGATTAGAATGAATAAATGGAAAAAAATTGGATTAGCTGTAGGTATGGGAACTGCCGTTATCACAGCAACCCATGCAATTAATAAATTTATATTTAATTCTGCAACATCAAAGAACTATACAGGTAAAAGATTTCGTAAGACATATCAATGGAAATTTGGTGATATTTCTTATATTACATATGGAGAGGGTCTTCCAATACTACTTGTGCATGATTTGAAATCTTACAGTTCTTCTTATGAGTGGGATAGAATAATTGATATTTTATCAGAAAATCATACAGTATATGCGATTGATTTACTTGGCTGCGGACACTCCGATAAGCCAAATATAACATATACAACTTATATGTATACACAGCTTATTAACGATTTTGTGATAAATGTAATTCACAAAAGGACAGATGTAATTGTAACCGGCAACTCTGCTCCAATGATATTAATGTCAGCATACACTAATAACCTTTTATTTAATAAAATAATTATGGTAAGTCCTCAGTCAGTACGTGGAGCACTTGCTATCCCTGATAAGTTCAGTAATATTCGTAAGCATCTGTTAAATCTTCCTGTAATAGGAACAACCATTTACAACATATGCATGAACAGACGTAACCTTAGTAATATATTAAGAAACGAAGTTTTTGAAAATGGAATTATTCCAACAGATGTATTAGACGCTTACCATGAAAATGCACATTTATCAGGAGCTATGGCTAAGTTCCTCTACACAAGTACAGAATGCCATTATACAACAGCAGCAATTTCTAAAGCTGTATCTGAATTAAATATATGCATGTATATTGTTACAGGAATGCAGGAAAATAATTCAGTTATAGAGGAATATCTTAATTTAAATCCGGCAATAGAGGTCTACAAGATACAAGATTCAAAGGAACTTCCTCAGATAGAGCAGCCTATTGAATTTGTTCGTCAGGCAGATATATTTCTTGCATAATTATAATAGTCATTGAACAAGTCATTAAACAAACAAAAAGGACTTTAATTTAGTTTAACAATCCACAAACCATGAAACTTAAACTAAATCAATGTCCTTTTTAATTTTTGTCCTATAACTCTAATTTTTATTTATTTTTTTACTTTCCGTCCTATAGGTCTACTTTTTAATTTTACTTTTTTATGCTAAAGGTTCTTTTGCAGGCAATCCTGCTTTTCTTGGATATTTACCCGGTGTTGCTTTAACTTTCTTAATATAGACCAACGATCTTTCTATGTCAGAATCCGGCAATGTAAATTCCTTAACATATGCAATTTCTCCACCAAGTATCTTAACAGCCTTTTTGGCATTTTCTAATTCTTCATTTATGTTGCCTGATTTATAAGCAATAAAATATCCTCCCTGTTTTACAAATGGAAGATTATATTCTGCAAGTGTAGATAAATTGGCAACTGCGCGTGAAACACTTATATCAAAACTTTCTCTGTATAATTTGTTTCTTGCTCCCTCTTCTGCCCTTGAATGAACTGCTTCTATTTCTTTAAGTCCTAATTTTTCAATAACTTCATTTAAAAATTTAACTCTTTTATTAAGAGAATCAAGAAGAGTTACCTTCATATCAGAAAATGCTATTTTCAATGGCAAACCGGGAAATCCTGCTCCTGTTCCTACATCAATCAGAGTAAGATTATCCTTGCTAAGATATTCACTTATTTTGTCAAATTTATCATTTTTATCCACATCAAATGCAGTTTTAAGAACAAGACTGTCTATATAATGCTTTAATAACACTTCATCATAATCAGTAATTCCGGTAAGATTCATAAAGCTGTTCCATTCAACAAGTATTTTATAATACTCGTCAAACTGTTCAAGCTGCTTATCATCAAGCTTTACATTTATTGCATTGAGATTATTAATAAATCTCTCATTTGCCATATCAGCTGTTCTCCCTTCTTCTTCCAAACTGTTCAAGATATACAAGCAATACAGATATATCTGCCGGTGAAACACCTGAAATTCTTGATGCCTGACCTATTGAACGTGGAGCAAATTTTTCAAGCTTCTGTACTGCTTCCTTTCTTAATCCGTTAATCTTTGAATAGTCTAATGTATCAGGTATAATCTTATTCTCAAGTTTCTTAAAATGTTCTACCTGTCTTAACTGTCTGTCTATATATCCCTCATATTTTAAATTAATATTTACCTGTTCTTTTACATCCATAGGAAGCTCAGGTCTGTGTTTATCGATAGGCTCTAATACTTCATAAGATAATTCAGGTCTTTTGATTAATTCAGCAAGGGTTGCTCCGGTAATTAATTCAGTACTGTTATTATCTCTCATTATTTTCTGAACTTCTTCACCGGTTCCTATATTTACTGACTTTACTCTCTCTATTTCTTCTTTTATAAGACGTTCTTTTTCCAAAACTCTGTTCATACGTTCATCACTGATAAGTCCTACCTTGTGTCCATATTTAGAAAGTCTTAAATCAGCATTATCCTGACGTAATATAAGCCTGTATTCAGCTCGGCTTGTCATCATTCTATATGGTTCAAATGATTCCTTAGTAACTAAATCATCTATAAGCACACCAATATAACTTTCTGATCTGTCAAGTATCAAAGGTTCTTCATGTTTTACATACATAGCCGCATTTATACCTGCTATAATTCCCTGAGCTGCTGCTTCCTCATATCCTGAACTTCCGTTAAACTGTCCGCCTGCAAATAAACCTTTAATCTTCTTAAATTCAAGTGAAGATTTAAGCTGAATCGCACTTATACAATCATATTCTATTGCATATGCATTTCTTACAATTCTTGCATGCTCAAGTCCCGGTACAGTCCTATACATTGCATACTGGACATCCTCAGGCATGGAGCTGCTCATTCCTCCAAGATACATCTCGTTAGTATACAATCCTTCAGGCTCAATAAATACCTGATGTCTGTCTTTATCTGCAAATCTTACCACCTTATCTTCAATAGATGGGCAGTATCTTGGACCTGTTCCATGTATTTCACCGGCATAAAGAGGTGATCTGTCAAGATTATCACGAATAATCTTGTGAGTTTCTTCATTAGTATATGTAAGCCAGCATGAAACCTGTTCTTTCTGTATAGAATCAGGGTCTGTTTCAAATGAAAATGGCACTACCCTCTCATCACCAAACTGCTCTGTCATCTTGCTAAAGTCAATAGACCTTTTATCAACTCTTGCAGGTGTTCCTGTCTTAAATCTTCTTACTTCTATTCCGTTATCAATAAGTGATTGTGTAAGATGTGTTGCAGCCTGAAGTCCATTAGGTCCTGTAGGATAACTTACGTCACCATGTATACATCTTGCTTTAAGGTAAACTCCGGTACATAAAACAACTGCTTTTGCGATATATTCTGCGCCTGAAACAGTCTTTACACCTTTAACAACATTTTCTTCAACTATTAATTCAGAAACTTCTGCCTGTTTAATATGTAAATGTTCTGTATTTTCAAGAACCATTCTCATACGTCTGCTGTAATCTGATTTATCTGCCTGTGCTCTTAATGAATGGACAGCCGGTCCTTTTGATGCATTCAGCATTTTAGACTGAATAAATGTTGCATCAATATTTTTACCCATTTCTCCACCAAGAGCATCTATTTCTCTTACAAGATGACCTTTAGAGCTTCCTCCGATATTCGGATTACAAGGCATCATTGCTATACTTTCAACACTTACTGTAAAAACTAATGTTTCCAATCCTAATCTTGCGGCAGCAAGTGCAGCTTCACAGCCTGCATGTCCTGCTCCGACAACTACAACATCATATTCTTCATGTACATTAGGCATTATACTCTTCCTGCTTTCTTTATAATTTATAACTTATTATATATACTTCTCTTATTTAACTTCACTTATTATCTATATTAATAACCTTGTTTAATAACTTTATTTTCCCATACAAAACTTGCTGAATATCTGATTTGCAAGGTCATCTTCAACTTCCTCACCTATTATAAGTCCAAGCTTTTCATATGCTGTCATTAAATCAATTGTAAGAAAATCTTCACTCATTCCGGCTTCTATACCCTGTTTTACAAGAAGCATGCTTTCTTTTGCATCTCTTAACAATGATTTATGTCTTGCGCTTGTAATATATATTTCTTCGTTGGTATTAATATCTCCTCCAAAGAACATATCCTTAATTGTGTTTTCAAGATTATCTATTCCCTGCTCTTCCTTTGCTGAAATAGAAATTACATTACAATCAAGTAATTTTATTATATCATCTTTCTTAACTATCTGTTCTTTATCAGATTTGTTAAGAAGAGTAAGAATTTTCTTACCCTTTATAAGTTCAATTATATTATAGTCATTATCATCAAGAGGTCTTGATGCATCTACAACAAATATTATCAAATCTGCATTCTGTGCATATTTCTTTGCTTTATCTACACCGATACTTTCTACATAATCCTCAGTATTTCTTATTCCTGCCGTATCTATAAGATTAAGTGTAACACCACCTAAATTAATCTGTTCCTCTAATATATCCCTTGTTGTTCCTTCTATATCAGTAACAATAGCTCTTTCTTCTCTTGCCAGTGCATTTAATAAACTTGATTTACCTGCATTAGTTTTCCCCAAAATAACAGTCTGAATTCCATCATGCATAATTCTGCCATTTTCGCAGGTTTTCAACAAAATATCAAGGTTATCAACCGACTTATCCACAGATAAACTTAATTTATCAACATATCCATCTAAAGAAATGTGTTCAGGATCATCTAATGCGGCCTCAATATAAGCTACATTATTTAAAATATCCTCTCTCATATCTCTTATTTTTTCTGATAATTTACCACTTAACTGGTTAACAGAAGAATTCAAAGCATATTCATTTTTAGAATTAATAATATCTATAACTGCCTCTGCCTGTGATAAATCTATTCTTCCGTTAAGAAATGCTCTCTTGGTAAATTCTCCGGGTTCTGCCGGTCTTGCACCTGCTTTTATAACTGTATCAAGTATCTTTCTTGTAACAAGAATTCCACCATGACAGTCTATTTCTATTACATCCTCTCTGGTATAAGTATTAGGTGCTTTCATAATAATGAGAAGAACTTCATCTATTCTTACTCCATCATCTTCTATATATCCATAATGTACAGTATGACTTTTAACTTTTTTAAGATACTCTTTATCATCACTTTTAGCAGATTTAAATATCTTTGATGCAATATTTACAGCTTCATCACCACTTATTCTTATTACACTTATTCCTCCACTGGACATTGTGCTTGTGGATATTGCTGCAATTGTGTCTTCCATTATCATGAATACTCTGTCTCCTTAATAAAAATTGCTGTAGTAATAATACCACAGCAATTTTAAAAATAACATATTAATATTAATTAATTATTTCTATTGTATCTAGAATTATAATTTGGATTCTTTTCTCTGTCTAAAAATACAACAACATGTCTGAATGGTTCTTCACCTTCACTCTTTGTTGAAACATATTTATCAGACTGTAAAGCTGAATGAATAATTCTTCTTTCATATGGATTCATTGGCTCTAATGCAACTGAACGTTTGCTTCTCTTTACCTTGTAAGCGATATTCTTTGCAAGATTTTCAAGTGTTTCTTTTCTTCTTGTTCTGTAGTTTTCTGTATCTACCTTAATACGAACATATTTGTTCTTTCCTTTGTTAAGAACAAGGCTTGTAAGATACTGGATAGAATCAAGAGTCTGTCCTCTCTTACCTATAAGAACACCCATGTTTTCACCTGATAAATCAACGTTTACACATTCATCTTCTTCATTAAATGTTACTGTTACTGTAACATCCATATCCATTGCCTTAAACATGTCATTTAAGAAATCTTTAATCTTAGATTCAATTTCTTCATTAGACATTGCTGTAGCTGCCTTATTATCTGAAGCTTTTTCTTCGCTCTTTGCTTCTACAGGCTCTGCCTTCTTAACTTCTGTCTTTTTAGGCTCAGCTTTCTTTGTGTTTTCTTCCTTCTTTACAGGAGCCTTCTTTGTCTCTGTAGTTTTCTTTATAAGCTCTTTTTCAAGTTTTTCTGAACTTGATTTTGATTTAACTCTTGCCTTAATCTTTGCCGGCTTTGAATTAAATAAACCTAAAAATCCTGAATTTCCTTTATCAATAACTTCATATTCAATATTGGCACTATGAGTTCCAAGTTCCTGGCATGCATTAGTAATTGCATCATCTAATGTTTTTCCTGTAACTTCAATATATTGATTTTCCATTAAATTAACCCCCATTAATTTTTCTTCTTTTCGTTCTTCTCATTATATTTAGCAACCATTCCGGCTTTTTCTGCTAAAGAACCGGCTTTGGCTGTCTTATAATACTGAGTAGATTCTTTAATCTCTTTAATTCTCTTTTCATTAGCTTCTTTTTTGCTCTTAAGACTTTCTGCAATCTGCTTGTCTCTTTCTGCTGATGAAATATTTTTTGTACTTACACTTGCATTCTTTGCAATTGTTTCAGGAGGAAGACCCTTCTTAGCTCTCTTTTTATTACGTTTTTCAACGTTTTTCTTAACAATATTTTCTGCTCCAAGCTTATCATAGTAAGCATTGATAATTAACTGCATAATTGTCTGTATTACTGCTGTTGCAATCCAGTAAACACCAAGACCTGCTGGAACTGATATTGCGATAAATGCTGACATAAATGGCATAAATAATGTCATCATCTTCATAGAAGCTGCTGCTGGGTTATCATCGTCAACCTGCTGTTTGCCCTGTGCTATCTTAACACTTATAAACTGTGAAACACCGGCAAGAATAGGAATTAATATTGCTATATTAAATCCTAAACCTGGATTCTGTGACATATTAACACCAAGGAATGTATTCATATGTGTTATTTTGTCATAGTTTTCTGATATTAACTGTGAAAATGCAGGAAAGGCTTCCTTTAACTGATTCCACTGATCTGCTGAAAAACCATTCATTGCATTTACAGCAGCATTTACGTTATTCCAGTCAACATTTTCACCAAACTGCTTCATAGTATCAGCATATCCGTTTACAGCCATAATACCGCCATTCTGTCCATTAAGAATTGCAGTAAATAAGTCCTTTATCTGACTGATATAAAGAGGTATCTGCTGGAAAACTCTGTATAATGCCATAAGGATAGGGAACTGGATAAGAAGCTGTACGCATCCACCCATCTGTGAAACGCCGTATTTTTCATATACAGCTTTAGTTTCCTCCTGCATTTTAATCATTGCATTCTGGTCACCTTTTTTATCCTTATATTTATCCTGGATTTTCTTTAATTCAGGATTCATTATAGATGTTATTTTAGTTAATTTCTGTTGTTTCATTGTTAAAGGAAGCATTAAAAGCTTAACGATTAACGTGAAAATAATAATTGCAACAGCAACATTTCCTATACCAATTGCGTTAAGACCCATGAATAAAATATCAAGTATCTTTCCGAGAAATGAAGCTATTGGATTGATTATAGCGTTGTACACTATGTTACCTCCAGATAATAATCATTTTTTCAGATGCTCTTTTCTGTGATATTTACCTATCGGAACAGGGTCATATCCCCCTTTAACAAAAGGGTTGCATCTTAATATTCTTTTAAAAGCAAGAAAACCACCTCTTATAACTCCATACATATCAATAGCTTCAACCGCATATTGTGAACATGAAGGAATATAATTACAATAACTTCTTCCTTTATACGGCGATATTGCTTTCTGATAAAAATAAATAAACTTTAAAGCTATTTTCTTTCCAATATTTTTCATAATAATCCTCTTTTTGAAGACATTAAATATTATTCTACATAAAGCTTATGAAGTTTAAGCAAATGTATCATTGCTTTTTCGGTTTCTGCATAACCTGCATTACCAAGGCTGGCTCTGGCAACAATAACTATATTATAGCCCGCAGTTATATGACTTGTATTAAGACGAAAGCTTTCTCTTATAAGTCTGGCCAGTCTGTGTCGGACAATGCTGTTCCCGACTTTCTTGCTCACAGATACTCCAAGTTTTAATGTATCCGTTCCATTCTCATCTATATACATAATAAGATACTTGTTAGCAAATGATTTCTTCTTATTATATATACATTTAAAATCACTATTTTTTTTCAATGTTTCAAAATCTTTGTACTTCATAAAATTCCTTACCTTTTTATTTAACTACTTTATTAAATACTATTTAATTCATCACTTTCCAAAAAAGGAAAAAAAGCAGATGAGAACATATAGTACTCATCTGCCTGTAAACACATTAAGCTGAAAGAACTTTTCTTCCTTTTGCTCTTCTTGCTGCTAAAACTTTTCTTCCACCTGGAGTACTCATTCTTGCTCTGAAACCGTGAACCTTAGATCTCTGTCTTGTCTTTGGCTGGAATGTCATCTTCATATCTGTACGCACCTCCTTCATTACCATTATTATTTATATGGTAGGGATATTTTATCTAGTCTAATTAAAAAACATCTTTCTAATTATATTAATACAATTCCATAAAGTCAAGTAAAACCTGCATTTTTTAGCATATATTTTTAAAATTTTTTATTATACACATCTATCCACAACTATAAACAGGTTATCAACAAATTGTGTAAAACTTGTTGATAACTGTTCATAACTATGTGATTTTTCAACAATTTTATTAAGAAATCGCCTATTTTCGACATTTTTTATTATATAAAGTTATACACATCACTCTTCATTTTTATTGTTTATCCACAATTATACTCCATAGTTTCTTGATTAAATCCACAAAATGTTATATTATATAAAGGAATATGTGATTAGAATAATACTTTAAATTTCATTCTGAAAAAATAATCAGAAAGGTATCAATAATGGACGAGTTAAAACAAAAATGGGATCTTATACTTTCTACTTTAAAGGAAGATTATGATATTCAGGATATTTCTTTTAAGACCTGGATTAAACCAATACAATTATATTCCCTTGAAGGAAATACTATAACTTTAATTATCTCTGAAGAATCAATGGGTATTGCTTATATAGAGAAGAAATATCTTAAACCTCTTCAGATTACTATATGCGAAATTATGGGACAGGAATATGAGGTAAGGCTTATATCTGCCAAGGATAAAAAAGCAGAAGATATGAAGAAAAAGGCTACTGAAACACCTCAGACCAACAAAGCATTACAAAACCTTAACCCTAATTATACTTTCGATACCTTTGTTGTAGGTAATAACAATAATTTAGCACATGCAGCTTCATTAGCTGTAGCCGAATCTCCGGGACAGGTTTACAATCCTCTCTTTATATATGGAGGAGTTGGTCTTGGAAAGACTCATTTAATGCAGGCTATTGCACATTTTATTATTGCAAATGACCCTACCAAGAAGGTTTTATATGTAACTTCTGAGGTATTTACAAACGAGCTTATCGATTCGGTTAAGACTAACCGTAACTCAGAATTCCGCAATAAGTATCGCAATATTGATGTGTTACTTATTGATGATATACAGTTTATTATAGGTAAGGAATCAACTCAGGAAGAATTCTTCCATACATTTAACGCTCTCTATCAGTATGGAAAACAGATTGTAATTTCTTCTGATAAGCCTCCTAAAGAAATGGAGACTCTTACAGAAAGACTTCGTACAAGATTTGAAATGGGACTTCCTGTAGATATACAGATTCCTACATATGAAACCAAAATGGCGATTCTTAACAAAAAAGCCGAAATTGCCGGTTTGAATATTCCATATGATGTTAAGGATTATGTTGCCACACACATTAAGTCAAGTATCAGGGAGCTTGAGGGTGCGCTTACAAAGCTTTCAGCTTATGCAAAGCTTTCTACAGCACCTATGACTGTTGAATTTGCTGAAGAAACCTTAAAAGATTTAATTTCACCTAATTCAAAAAGAGATATTACACCTGAATTAATTATAGAAATCGTTGCAGAACATTTTGGAGTGACACCTGAGGATATTGTTTCACAGAAAAGAAATGCAGACATCGTTTATCCAAGACAGATTGTCATGTATTTATGTCGTCAGATGCTTACAACACCTTTACAGGCAATAGGCAAATCTCTCGGTAACAGAGACCATACAACAATTATCCACGGTGCTGAAAAGATTTCCAAAGAAGTATTAACAAATGAAGCAACCAAGAATACTATAGATATTTTAATAAAGAAGATAAATCCTTCTTAATTAATCAACAATAATTAACACTTTTTAACAGAGTTATCCACAGAGTTATTAACATATCCACTATATATACTTCATAACCTGTTTATTTTGTGTTTATTAAAATGGATAACTTTATTAAATTTTAATTTAAACTTTTTGATTTTGAGTTATCCATATTTGTTTAACATCAAATTCAGCCTGTTTTAACTTAATTTTACACGCCTGTAATTCAGTATTTAAGCCATTTACAGGCCTTATTAACAAATTAACACAGACTACTACTACTACTACTAAAATTATATATTTATATATGCATTTTATTTCAGCTTGTTTTATTGGAAAGGAGTTTTACACACATGAAGTTAGTTTTTACAAAAAGCAATCTTAATAAGGCGGTAGGTATAGTAATGAAGGCAATACCTTCAAGAACTACTATGTCTATACTTGAATGTATCCTTATTGATGCAACTACTAATACTATTAAGTTCACAGGTAACGATATGGAACTTGGTATTGAAACTATTGTAGAGGGAGAAATTTTAGAAAAAGGTAAAGTAGCTATTGATGCCAAGCTTTTTTCAGAAATAGTAAGAAAACTTCCTGATAATGATATTACTATAGAAACAGACAGCAATTATACTGCATTTATTACCTGTGAAAAGAGTAAGTTTAACATAGCAGGCAAGTCCGGTGATGATTTTTCTTATTTACCTATTATAGAAAAAGATAAAATGATTAGTTTATCACAGTTTACATTAAGAGAAACTATTAACCAGACTATTTTCTCTACATCACCTAACGATAATAATAAGATGATGACAGGTGAATTATTTGAAGTAGAGAATAATAACCTTAAAGTTGTAGGTCTTGACGGACATAGAATAGCTATAAGAAATGTTAAGCTTGAGGGAAGAGCTGATTATGTAAAAGTAGTTATTCCGGGAAAGACTCTTCAGGAAATAAGTAAGATTTTATCTACTGATGCAGAAAGCATGGTTAATTTATATTTCACTAATAATCATGTATTATTTGAATTTGATAATACACTTGTTGTTTCAAGACTTATTGAAGGTGATTATTTCAAGATTAACCAGATGCTTTCAAGCGATTATGAAACTAAAGTTACCATCAACAAGAAAGAATTCCTTGATTCTATAGACAGAGCTAATCTTCTTATAAGAGAAGGTGATAAGAAGCCTATAATTATCAATATTCATGATGGTTCACTTGATGTAAATGTTAATTCTGCTATAGGTTCTCTTAATGAGGATATAGATATTGACAAAGAAGGTAAGGATATAATGATAGGATTTAATCCTAAATTCCTTATAGATGCTTTAAGAGTTATAGATGATGAAAATGTAAATATTTATCTTGTAAATCCTAAAGCACCATGCTTCATAAGAGATAAGGAAGAAAATTATATATACCTTATTCTTCCTGTTAACTTTACAGCTTAATTAAATTTATTTGATTAAGAAAGGAATAATATGGAAACTATAAAAGTAAGAGAAGACTATATCAAGTTAGGTCAGGCTATTAAAGCAGCAGGCTTTGTAGAAAATGGAGTTGAGGCAAAGATAGTCATTCAGGACGGACTTGTTAAGGTTAACGGTAAGGTTGAAACTCAGAGAGGAAAGAAGCTTACCGGAGGCGAAAAAGTCGAATATAAAGATATGGTTTTAATGATAGAAAAATAATATTAATTTTAAGGTGCAGAAGTGGTTATTGAATCATTAGATTTACAGGATTACAGAAATTATGAGATACTCAATATGAATTTTGATTCTCATGTAAATATTATTTACGGAGATAACGCACAGGGAAAAACTAATATATTAGAATCCTTATATATGTGCGCAACATCGAAGTCTCATAGAGGAAGTAAAGACAAAGAAATAATTAATTTTAATAAAGACGAATGTCACATTAAAATTAATGTAAAAAAGAATGAAATCAATTACAGAATAGACATGCACCTTAAAAAGAATAAGCCAAAAGGAATAGCAGTTAACGGAATACCTATAAAGAAAGCAACACAGTTATTCGGCATTATCAATATTGTGTTTTTTTCTCCCGAAGACCTGAATATTATAAAAGACGGGCCTTCAGAGAGAAGAAGGTTTATTGATATGGAGCTTAGCCAGTTAGATAAAATATATCTTAGTAATCTGGTTAATTACAATAAAGTGCTTGCACAAAGGAATAAACTTCTTAAAGATATTTCATTTAACATGACTAAAGATAAGCTTGATACATTAGATATATGGGATATGCAGCTTGTAAAATATGGAAATGAAATTATCAATGGAAGAATTAAATTTATTAATGAAATTAATTCAATAATCCATGATATACATTCAAAGCTTACAGGCGGCAAGGAAAATTTAACGGTTAAATATACCCCATGTGTTACAACCGAAGAATTTGCAGATGTATTAAACGAATCAAGAGAAAAAGATATAAAATATAAATCAACAACTTATGGTCCACATAAAGATGATTTAATATTTTACATAGATGATAATGATGTAAGAAAATATGGTTCGCAAGGGCAGCAAAGAACAGCGGCGCTTGCATTGAAATTATCAGAGATAGAACTTGTAAAGCTGCTAATAAAAGATACTCCTGTTCTTTTATTAGATGATGTTTTGTCCGAATTAGACAGCAACAGACAGAAATTTCTTCTGGATAATATAGGTAACATCCAGACAATTGTTACATGTACAGGTTTGGAAGAATTTATTAATAACAGGATAGAAATAGATAAAATATTTAAAGTAACCAATGGAACTGTAAATAGTGAGAATTGAAATAGTAATATTTTAGGAGGATTATATGTCAGAGCAAAACTATGGTGGAGACCAGATACAGATTTTAAAAGGTCTGGAAGCAGTAAGAAAAAGACCGGGCATGTATATCGGAAGTACTTCATCAAGAGGACTTCATCATCTTGTATATGAAATTGTAGATAATGCCGTAGATGAGGCATTAGCCGGTTTCTGTAATACTATTAAAGTTTTTATCAATGAAGATAATTCAATAACAGTAACAGATAATGGACGAGGTGTACCTGTAGATATTAACCATGAAACAGGAAAACCTGCCATTGAGGTAGTTTATACAATGCTTCATGCAGGTGGAAAGTTTGGTGGCGGAGGATACAAGGTATCCGGTGGTCTTCATGGTGTTGGAGCATCAGTAGTTAATGCACTTTCAGAATGGATGGAAGTAGAAGTTAAGAGAAATGGACATATATATGAACAGCGTTATCAGAGAGGTGATGTATGTTATCCTCTTAAAGTTGTTGGAGACTGCCCTGTTGAAGAGACAGGAACAAAGGTTACATTTCTTCCTGATAAAGAAATATTCCAGGAAACAACTGTATTTGAATATGACATTTTAAAACACAGATTAAGAGAAATGGCATTCCTTACAAAAGGAATTAAGATTATTCTCACAGATAAAAGAGAAGGAATTGAACAGGAAAGAACATTCCACTATGAAGGTGGTATTAAAGAATTTGTTCAGTATCTTAATAAGAGCAAAGAGCCTCTTTATCCTGAAATAATATACTGTGAAGGTATGAAGAATAATGTTCAGGTAGAAGTAGCATTTCAGCATAATGACGGATACAGCGAAGTTGTTGATGCATTTGTTAACAATATTAAGACACCTGAGGGAGGTACTCATCTTGCAGGTTTTAGAAATGCGCTGACTAAGACATTTAATGATTATGCAAGAAAGAACAAAATAATAAAAGACAGCGAGCAGGGACTTTCAGGTGAAGATATAAGAGAAGGACTTACAGCAATAGTAAGTGTAAAGATTGAAGATCCTCAGTTTGAAGGACAGACAAAGCAGAAGCTTGGAAATACAATTGCAAGAACAGCAGTAGATAACATAGTAAGTGAACAGCTTGAGATATTCCTTGAGCAGCATCCACAGGTTGCCAAGTCAATATGTGAGAAATCTATTCTTGCACAAAGAGCAAGAGAAGCTGCAAGAAAGGCAAGAGATTTAACAAGAAGAAAGACTGCACTTGAAAGCACATCTCTTCCTGGTAAACTTGCCGATTGTTCAGATAAAGATCCTAAAAACTGCGAAATTTATATAGTTGAGGGAGATTCAGCCGGTGGTTCAGCTAAGACAGCAAGAAGCAGAGCTACACAGGCAATACTTCCACTTAGAGGTAAAATCCTTAACGTAGAAAAAGCAAGATTAGACAGAATACTTGGAAATGCTGAAATCAAGGCAATGATAACAGCATTTGGTACAGGTATACATGAAGATTTTGATATAAGCAAATTAAGATATCATAAGATTATAATTATGACTGATGCCGATGTAGATGGTGCACATATTGCAACATTATTACTTACATTTTTCTACAGATTTATGCCTGAGCTTATAAAGCAGGGACATGTATATCTTGCGCAGCCACCACTTTATAAGGTTGAGAAGAATAAGAAAGTATGGTATGCATACAGTGATGAAGAACTTAACAACATATTGCTTGAGATAGGAAGAGACCAAAATAACAAGATTCAGCGTTATAAAGGTCTGGGAGAAATGGATTCAGACCAGTTATGGGAAACAACAATGGACCCTGAAAAGAGAATACTTTTAAGAGTTAATATGGATGAAGATTCTGAATCAGAGGTAGATGTAACATTTTCTACATTAATGGGTGACAAGGTTGAGCCTAGACGTGAATTTATCGAAGCTAATGCAAAATATGTTAAGAACCTGGATATCTAACCAAAAATAGAAAAACATTACATGAAAGGAATTTTAAAATATGGATGAACATATCTTTGATAAAGTTCAGGAAGTAGATATGCAAAAGACCATGGAAAATTATTATATTGATTATGCCATGAGTGTTATTGCATCAAGAGCTCTCCCTGATGTAAGAGATGGACTTAAACCTGTACAAAGAAGAATACTCTATTCAATGATAGAACTTAAAAACGGACCTGACAAGCCACACAGAAAATGTGCACGTATTGTCGGTGATACAATGGGTAAATATCATCCACATGGAGATTCATCAATCTATGAGGCTTTAGTTAAGCTTGCTCAGGATTTCAATACAAGATATCCATTGGTAGACGGACATGGAAATTTCGGTTCGGTAGATGGTGACGGTGCTGCCGCCATGCGATATACAGAAGCAAGATTAAGTAAAATATCTATGGAAATGACCAGAGATATTGAAAAAGATACAGTAGATTTTATACCTAACTTTGATGAGACTGAAAAAGAACCTACAGTACTTCCTTCAAGATATCCTAATCTTTTAGTAAATGGTACATCAGGTATTGCAGTTGGTATGGCAACTAATATTCCTCCACATAATTTAAGAGAAATAATAGCTGCTGTTGTCAAGATTATAGATAATAAGATAAACGAAGACAGAGAAACAGAGCTTGAAGAAATATTAGAAATAGTAAAAGGACCGGATTTTCCTACAGGTGGAACAATTATAGGAAAAATGGCTATAGAAGAAGCTTACAGAACAGGAAGGGCCAAGATAAGAGTTCGTGCTGTTACTAATATTGAGCCAATGAATAATGGAAAGAACAGAATAGTTGTAACTGAACTTCCATACATGGTTAATAAAGCTAAGCTTATAGAGAAGATAGCTGAACTTGTAAGAGATAAGAAAATAGACGGAATAACAGATTTAAGAGATGAATCAGACAGAGAAGGTATGAGAATTGCCATCGAGTTAAGAAGAGATGTTAATCCTAATATAATTCTTAATCAGCTTTATAAGCATACACAGCTTCAGGATACATTTGGCGTAATAATGCTTGCATTAGTTGATAATCAGCCTAAGATTCTTAATCTTTACGAAATGCTTAAATATTATCTTCTTCATCAGGAAGATGTTGTTACAAGAAGAACTAAGTATGATCTTAATAAGGCTGAGGAAAGAGCTCATATATTAGAGGGCTTAATGATAGCTCTTGATAATATAGACAGAGTTATTTCAATAATCAGAAGTTCTGCAAATGTACAGATTGCAAAAGAAAGCTTAATAAAAGAATTCCAGTTAAGTGATGTTCAGGCACAGGCCATAGTAGATATGCGTCTTAGAGCATTGACAGGTCTGGAAAGAGAAAAGCTTGAAGCAGAATTAAAGGAATTATTTGCTAGAATAGCAGAATATAAGGCAATACTTGCAGATAAGAATAAGCTTCTTTCAGTAATAAAAGAAGAAATCATTGAAATATCTAACAAATATGGAGATGACAGAAGAACATCAATAGGATTTGATGAATATGATCTTTCTATGGAGGATTTAATTCCTGATGAACCTGTAGTTATAGCCAGAACTAACTTAGGTTATGTTAAGAGAATGACACCTGATAACTTCAAGAGCCAGCATCGTGGAGGTAAAGGAATCAAGGGAATGCAGACTCTTGAAGAAGATTATATTGAAGATTTGTTCATGACAACTTCACATCATATACTTACATTCTTTACCAATATGGGACGTGCTTATAAGCTCAAGGCATACGAAATACCTGAAGCGAGCCGTACTTCGAGAGGAACAGCTATAATTAACCTTCTTCAGCTTCAGTCAGGAGAGACAATTACAGCAGTTGTACCTGTAAAGGTTGATGCACTTAAAGATAATGATTATCTTTTCATGGCCACAAGAAAAGGTATAGTTAAGAAAACACCTGTCAGCGAATTTGCAAATATAAGAAAGACAGGTATTCAGGCAATAACTTTAAGAGAAGATGACGAACTTATTGAAGTTAAGCTTGCAAATGATGAAGATGAAGTGCTTATGGTTACTAAGCTTGGACAGTGCATAAGATTTAAAGCCACAGATGTAAGACCTACAGGAAGAACAGCTATGGGTGTTATAGGTATGAATCTTATGGATGAGGACGAGGTAGTCGGAGTCCAGTTAAGCAGCCAGGGTAATTCTATGCTTATTGTATCTGAAAATGGTATGGGTAAACGTACCGATATAGAAGAATATGCCGTACAGCATCGTGGCGGAAAAGGTGTAAAATGTTATAAGATAACAGATAAAACAGGCCTTGTTATAGGTGCTAAGGCAGTTGATGATTCAAGAGAAATAATGCTTATCACAACAGAAGGTATTATTATAAGACTTGAGTGTTCTGATATATCAAATCTTGGAAGAATAACATCAGGAGTTAAGTTAATAAATCTTGATGAAGGAGTTAAGGTTGCAACAGTATCAAAGGTTAGAAAACAACCTGCTGATGAGGAAGGCAAAGATGCTCCTGGTTTTGAAGAAGAGGACAATAGCGAAGTCAACGAAGATGACAAAGATTCATCAGAAACAATAGAATAAAATATAACAAATAACAGGCTGTCACAACAGAGATTAAATATGACTACAAATACGTAGTTTCAATTCTAAGCTGTGGCAGCCTGTTTATTATCATGTATCTGCAAAAATATGCTATGTAAAATATAGACGCGTTCTCACTTGATTGCACATGTAGCGGTACATAAGCGACTAAAGTACAGTCGCTAAGTACCGGCATGTGCAAACAGTCTATATTTAACATAGAAATTTTCTTAGATACATGACAATAAACAGGTTTGAGCTTAAAGTAAGATTAAGGTAAGAAATAGAAACGAGGATTTGTATGGCATATTTAACCATAAATTATGAATCCAAAGCATTAGGTATGCCTGTAATGATTAGTGCTTTGATTCCACAGGGTAGAGGAAATTATAAAACATTATATCTTCTGCATGGTGCAGGTGGGGATTATACAACCTGGGTAACAAGGTCAAAAGCAGCTGAATATGTGGAAAATACAAATATTGCTGTAATAATGATATCTGCCAATAATAAATGTTATGTTGATAACGTGCATGGAAAAAAATATTTTCAGTTTCTTACAGATGAACTGATTAGAACCTGTACTGACTGGTTTGGTTTATCGACAAAAAGAGAAGATACCTATATAGCAGGAATGTCAATGGGAGGTTACGGTGCTGTTAATGCAGCATTGAAAAAACCGGAAAAATATAAAGCAGCATTTTGTTATTCAGGACTCCTAAATATAAAAGAAAGATATGAAAATCCACAGGGGTTGGAAATGTATCCGGTTTTTGGAAGTGAAGAAGATTTTAATAAATATGGATTTGACCTGTTTAAATTAATTAAACACATAGATAACAAAGATATCCTTGAAAATGTGGATAAATATCCCAAAATATACGAAAGATGTGGATTACAGGATACAAGAATAAATATGAGTCGTGATTTTTATAAGGCAGCCAAAGAAAAAGGTTTAGATATTGATTATTATGAATCTTACGGCGGACATGATTTTGAATACTGGGATAAATGCATACACGAAACAATAGAGATAATACAGGAAAGTAAATACAGGAAGGAAGATATTTATGGCAACAATAATGAATGTTAATCATTTTTCAATATATCTTAAACATAATATGGATTGTACCGTAATTCTTCCAAATAGTATTAATGAAAATGAGGAAATACCTGTTATCTGGCTGTATCATGGTGGAAGTGGTGACCATACATCATGGTTATATCATTCACCAATATGTGAATATGCAGACGAATACAGAATTGTTGCGGTACTTCCAAATGTACATAATTCATGTTTCGTGGATATGAATATAGGTGATAAATACGGAACATATGTAGGGAAAGAGCTATATAGCATAATACATAACATGTTTCCGAGGTTATCTAAAAAAAGAGAAGATAATTATATTGTAGGATTTTCTAACGGAGGATACGGAAGTCTGCATATAGCATTAAAATATCCTAAGAAATATGGCTGTGTCGGAGCATTTTCAGCAGGAGACAAGGCGGATGCCGACTTTCCAAATGATGGAGGAGCCAAATCCATTACAAGAATACAGCTGTATGGTGATAATGATATACACGATACAGAATATTGCCTGACATATCAGGCAGACAAGCTTATTGAAAGTGATAGTATAAAGCCTAAAATATATCATGCATGTGGAAATCTTGATCCATGGCTTGACATGAACCATATTGTGAGAGATTATTTTAATAGTCATAAAGAATTTGATTATGTATATGATGAAATTGAAAATATCGGACATGAATGGAAGTTCTGGAGAGAAGAATTAAGAAGATTTCTTGAATATACAGGATTAACTAACAATAATAAATAAATGTTATCAACAAATCAATAACGGAAAGGATTAATGATGAGAGAAGTAAATGTACAGGAGATAACAGACAACATTAAGGAAATGTGTATAGAAGCTAACCATTTTCTTACAGATGACATGAAAAATGTATTTGAAAAAGCTGTAAATGAAGAAGAAGCACCTCTTGGCAAGCAGGTTTTAAAGCAGCTTGAGGAAAATTTAAAAATAGCCGGTGAGGACATGATACCTATCTGTCAGGATACAGGAATGGCAGTAGTTTTCATAAATGTAGGTCAGGATGTACATTTTACAGGCGGAAACATAACAGATGCCATTAATGAAGGCGTAAGAAGAGGATATGTGGATGGTTATCTTAGAAAATCTGTTGTAAAGGACCCAATATACAGAGAAAATACTAAAGATAATACACCTGCGGTAATACATTTTAACATAGTTCCGGGAGATAAGGTTGATATAACAGTTGCTCCTAAGGGATTCGGTAGCGAAAATATGAGCAGAGTATTCATGCTTAAGCCGGCTGACGGAATTGAAGGAGTAAAAGAGGCAATACTTACTGCGGTAAGAGATGCCGGACCTAATGCCTGTCCACCTATGGTAGTAGGTGTAGGAATTGGTGGAACATTTGAAAAGTGTGCTTTCCTTGCAAAGAAGGCTCTTACAAGAAATGTATTGGAACATTCAGACATAGAATATGTTAAAGAGCTCGAAGAAGAAATGCTTGATAAAATTAATAAGCTTGGAATTGGTCCTGGTGGTCTTGGTGGAACCAAAACAGCACTTGCTGTAAATATAGAAACATATCCAACACATATTGCCGGACTTCCGGTTGCAGTAAATATCTGTTGTCATGTAAACAGACATTCACACAGAACAATATAAAAGTTATATAATTTTTATCACAGAAAAGAGGATTAAAATGGATAAACATATAAATGCACCAATAAGCGATGAAACAGCAGCTTCATTAAGAGCAGGAGACTATGTATATATAACAGGTACTATTTACACAGCAAGAGATGCTGCACATAAGAGAATGGCAGAGGCTCTGGCAAAGGGTGAAAAGCTTCCGATAGACATGAAAAATAATATAATATATTATATGGGACCATCTCCTGCAAGAGAGGGAAGACCTATAGGTTCTGCCGGTCCTACAACAGCAAGCCGTATGGATAAATATGCACCTGATTTATTAGACCTTGGCTTAAAGGGAATGATAGGAAAAGGAAAAAGAACTCAGGCTGTAAAGGATGCAATTATAAGAAATAAAGCAGTATATTTTGCAGCAGTAGGAGGCGCAGGAGCTATCCTTTCAAAATGTATTAAAAAATCAGATGTCATAGCATATGATGATTTGGGAACAGAAGCAATAAGAAAACTGGAAGTTGAGAATTTCCCTGTTGTTGTTGTAATGGATTGTGAAGGAAACAATCTGTATGAAACAGCAATACAAAAATATAAAAGAGATTAAAATACAAAAATATAAACTAAAAACTTTATTTAAAATTTTTATTAGGAAATTTATTTAATATCTTTATGAAAATTTTTATGTATAAAAAAGGTAAATAATGCATAATATGATTAGAGTGTCAAAAGGCAGATTTTGGCATTCTAATCTTTTTTTTTCGCGGGCAGGGAGGCATATTTTATGCGCCCGGGAAAATAAAGGATGAAATCAATATATATTCAGGGAGAGGAGTAGTATGAATAAGAGAAAATCCGCAAAAAGAATTTTGATTGGCATACTTGCAGTTATAATGATAGCCGCAGGAATAATACCATTTATAACACAGAAAACCAATGCCGCAGAAACAAGTATTTCAGACAAGATTAGTCTTGTAACGGAAAATGAAACAAGAACATCACAGACAGAAGGTTACAGTAAAGTTACATTTAAGGTAGAAAACGCAGAGGACAAAGTAGTATACATTAAAAATCAGGATACTATTAAATTAGTGTCAACAGATAAGAATTATGGCGTACTTGTAGGGGGAGTAGGAAACGATAATAAGATAACAGAAGACTCTACAATTTATGTTAAATCCTATTCATACGAGGGAAAGATTGATCTTGAAAAATCAATATCAAATGCTGAACCGGATGAAAATGGATATTATACATTGAATTTTAAAGCAAAATCTAAAAATCTTCCTGCCATAAAAAGTGAGGCACAAAGTGTGGTGCTTGTAATAGACCGTTCACTTAGTATGGCATGTTCCGTTGATGCAGATGCGGATGCAGATCCGATGGCATCAACATACGAAAACACAAGATGGTATGCAATGACTAAGGCAATTGACAGCTTTCTTGATGAATTCCTTGCAAAAGGGGACAATAATAAAATAACAATTGTTTCATACTGTGGAAGCGTAGATGCAGCCTTAGAAGACAGCAGCAGTAAATCAGATATAATGAATTATATCAATAATATATATAACAAAGATAGATATGACAGTGATTATAAAAAATATAAAAACAATGTTTCACAGATAGAAAGAGGCCTTGGTAGTGGAACTAATATCCAGGCAGCACTTAATAAAGCATCCGAGCTTCTTGGAAATAATGCCGCAGGCTCATCTGTAATACTTTTCACAGACGGAGCTGCAAATAATTATTCGGGTGACAAACTATTTAAAAAAGAAAGAGATAAAATAGACGGAGTTATATATAACGGTTCAGAATCTTATATCAATTCGTCATATTATGCCAATAAGGCAGGTAATGATTTAAAGGCTAAGGGAGTAAATGTATATACAGTAGCTCTTATGAATGGAATAAGTGAAAGTGACAACTTAAAAGACCAGATAAAGGCAGCACTTGGAAGAACTAATTTTACCTATGAAACAGTGTATAAAAATTCAGTATTTGACTGGCGTAAAACAGTTGATTACAGAAATATAAAATTTACAGAAGGCGGATATGCAAAACAATCATATACCGCAACTAATTTAAAAGAGCTTATAGATTCATTTAAACAAATTGTAGCATCTATAACAGCCCTTCCTTTTGAAACTTCACAGGTAACAGATGCCTTAGACAGTCATTTTGAGCTTGTGCCGGGTCAGGAAGGTGTTAAAGATAATGGAGACGGAACATTTACAGTGACATATCCTGATGCAGTTTCTTCAAATGAACAGACAATCTCAGTTAAAATTAAGGCAAAAGAAGGCTATGCAGGTTCATCATATACTAACAATGGCTGTGTATTTGAGGGAACAGTAGGAAATCTTACCTATACAGAAGAATTTAAGCAGAAGCCTGATGCCATTATTAAGCCTAACGCAGTTAACGATTCATACACCATTAATCATGATGAAACATTAAATGCGTCAACAGTCCTTGAAAATGATGATAACGAGCTTGTGAATAACACAGGAAAAAATGTTTCATTAAAAGCAGTTAAGACAACAGATACAAAAAATGGAACAGTAACATTTAATGAAGACGGAACATTTTCATATGTACCTGATGAAGGCTTTAGTGGAAATGATTCATTTGAATATAATGTAGTTCTTACAGTTGACGGAAAAGAATACACAAAGTCAGCTACAGTATATATAGAGGTAATACCAAAATATACACTCACTATTAATTATCAGTATGAAGATGGCACAAAAGCCGCAGAAACAGTAACACAGACGGTTATAAGAGGCAATTCGACAACAGAAGTTATCTCGCCTGAAATTAAAGGATATAAACCTGATATCGAAAAAGTTGAAGCAAAGGTTTTAACAGAAAATGAACAGGTAAATGTAATTTATGTTAAAGATGATTCACAGACAAAGAAATTAACTTATAAGGTTGAGTATTATAAAGACGGAATTAATGATACAGCTGCAGATGTTGTGGAAGAAGTAACAAATGATGTGTGGATAAATGATAATGTTTCACCGGTAGATGGGGATAAAATCAATACAACCGGCAAATTTGGTGCAGGATATGAATTTGTAAAGACAAATCCTGAAACAATTCCTGCTGTTATAGAAGATAAAGGAATTATTAAGGTTTATTATAAGATATCAGAATATGATTATACAGTAAAATATGTTATTAAGGGAACAGACACAGAAATAGCAGAAGGTTATACAAGAAAGGCAGAGTATGACTCAGAGGTTGGTGCAGATAAGAAGCAGATTCCCGGGTTTACAGCAGAAAATGCAGATAAGAAGATAAGAATAGGTGCAGAAAAAAACATTTTAATTATAGAATACACAGCTAACGAGGTATCATATACAGTAAATTATCTGGAGAAAGATACTAACAAAGTTCTTGCAAAATCAAAGACTGTAAAGAGTGTATTTAACGCAGAGGTTAATGAAGAGGCATTAGAAATAACAGGCTACGCTTATGATGAAAAAACTAAGTCTTTAATAATGAAAGAAAAAGACAATGTGATTAACTTCTATTACACAGCTAACAGTTATAATTACACTGTTGAGTACTATTATGACAACAATAAAGATGACTCGGCAACATTTACAGAAAAAGCAGCATTTAATTCAGAAATAGTTAATTACGAGGATAAATCAAAGACCGGCTATGCATTATCAAAAGTAGAGGGAGTTCCTTTAAAAATATCCGAAGATGCAGCAAAAAATGTAATAAGAGTATATTATGAGCGTGAAGAGTACGCTTATACAATTAACTATTATTACGATGGAATTAAGGATGATAATGCAACAATAAAAGCAACATTAAAGTATGCTGAAAGCGTAAATGGTTATAAAGACAAGATAAAGACAGGATACAAGTTAGATAAGGTAACAGGACTCACAGACGGTAAATTAATTATCACAGAGGATCCTTCTAAAAATGTCATAGATGTATATTATGTAAAAGACACATTTGAATATACAGTAGAGTATTATTATGACGGAATAATTAATGAGGATGCTACGGTTAAAGGTAAAGCAGAATACGGCAGTATTATAACTAAGTATGCCGATAAAAATATTACCGGATATAAGTTAGAAAAAGTAACAGGACTTATAAACGGTGGACTTACAATTACAGAAAAGTCTGAAAATAATGTTATAAGAGTATATTATATACCTGACAATTATAAGGTAACTGTGCAGTATTATATAAATAATGTAATCAACAATTATTTGACATACACATTTGAAGCAGCGTATGGAAGCATTATCAACCAGTACAAGGAAGTAACTATTCTTAATGCCGAACTTAAGAGAGTAGAAAATCTTGGACTTAAAGTATCAGAAGACAAAACAAAAAATATCATAAAGGTATACTACACAGTACCTGAGGTGGGTTCAGACGAAGAAGAAATTAAAAAACCTGAGAAGGAGCCGGAGGTAGCAGCTAACGAGGAAATAATTGAAACACCTCAGACTTCAGACCGCGCTGACATAATAATTCTTATGACAATTATGCTGGCATCAGGAGTAACAGCAGTCACAGCAGGTAAAAAGGGAAAATTAACCAGACAGAAATAACTATATACGATATAATTTAATATGAATTAATACGAATAAATATAAATTAGTATAAATTGATATAAATGAAAATAAATGGTGCCGGGTATATTATGTATCCGGCACCCGGTTTATAATAAATATAAGATAATTAAATATTAGGATAATAAATATAAGATAATGAAATATAAAATAATAAATATGAGATAATAAAATATAGGATAATAAATATAAGATAATGAAGTATAAAATTATTAATATGAGATAATGAAATATAAGATTATGAATATGATATAATTAAAGATAGGATAATAAAGATAAGATAATAAAGATAAGATAATAAAGATAAGATAATAAAATAAAAGAAAATAAAAAAGAATAAAAAGACTGAATAAGTTGCTTGACAATATAGTATCTCTTTGATACAATAACAAATGCGTTTAACGCAGAATTTCATAATATAGAGTATAAACTATTTGGTTTAGGGCTCGCATTCATGGAATCTGGAGTAGTACTCAAGAGGCTGAAGAGGCGCCCCTGCTAAGGGTGTAGGTCGGGCAACCGGCGCGAGGGTTCAAATCCCTCCTGCTCCGTTGACAGATATAATAAAGAAAGTCGGATGATATTCATACGGCTTTCTTTTTTTATTATCTGCTATTTAAATATTTGTTTCAAAGGAGAGTTATCATATGGACGATTCAAAAAATATAGAAACTTCTATATATAAAGAAGCAGAGTATAAAGAGACAAAACCGGAAAAGCAGAAAATGATAAATGGGGAAATGTATTTTTCAGGAGCAGATTATCTGGTTAAGGAACGTGAGGAATGTAAAGACTTTTGCTATGATTACAATGCACTTCGTCCATCTAAGACTTCAGAACAGAATGCGCTGATAAAAAAGATATTTGGAAAAGTCGGAACGAATTGTTTCATTACAGCACCATTCTGGTGTGATTACGGATACAACATAAGCGTAGGAGATAATTTCTATGCAAATCACAATCTGGTTATATTAGATTGTGCCAAAGTTACAATAGGAAATAATGTATTTATAGCACCTGATTGTGGAATATATACAGCAGGTCATCCGATAGATGCGGCAACACGTAATTCAGGATACGAATATGCATACCCAATAACAATAGGAAATGATGTGTGGATAGGCGGAGGTGTAAAAATACTTCCCGGTGTTACAGTTGGTAACAATGTTGTAATAGGAGCCGGCAGCATAGTTACAAAAGATATACCTGACAATTCTGTTGCAGTAGGCAATCCATGTAAGGTTATAAAGAAGATAGAAAATTGAGTTAAATTGCGTTAAGCAGATGTAAAAAGAACTATATATAGTAGTTACAAAACAATAATAAAAAAGTTTGAAAAAAATTAAAAAAAACTGTTGACATAATCAAAATGTGATGATAATATATACAAGTCGCCGCGAGAGAGCGACGAAAAAGAACCTTGACAACTG
>ERZ1106969.282-NODE-282-length-57333-cov-30.086892_pt1 | contig 57333 bp, 43 predicted proteins | sample MGYA00403685_ERZ1106969 | MGnify/ENA primary metagenome ERZ1106969 (study PRJEB35170, sample SAMEA104062416) | human gut metagenome | biome: human gut; feature: human-associated habitat; material: faeces | place: Denmark | collected 2012-05-18 ... | reverse complement strand
TTCAAGAATGGAGCGGGATTCTAAGAAATCCCACCCCAACTATTGACATAGAGCCGGTTTTCGTGGTCTGTCTGGCAGCGACTGCGATGACGGCGGGAATGTCGGTTTCGGCATTTGCGCAGGTACATATTGGTGAGACTACCTATAAGACGTTTGATGAGGCAGTGGCTGCGGCAGCAGATGGAGCGGTGATCGTTCTTGATACGGATGAGACGACGAGTGGGCTTAATCTGAGCAAGAACTTGACGGTAGATGGTGGTACGGATAAGAGAAATCTTACATTTACGGACAAAGGAATTGCACTTTGGGGCAAAAAGCTGACTTTTAAGAACTGCGCTGTGGAACTGAAAAGAATCGGATCGACACCATATACGGCAGAGTGGAATTGGCAGACGGTCTGCGCATCGAAGAATGCAGAGCTGCATCTGGAGAATGCAGAGATGGTAATGGATGGCGAAGGTGTCGCTGCAAACACTCATGCGATCTATTTCTGCTCGAATAATAAGCTGAATCTGAAGAATTCCACGCTGGAGATCCGAAATTATCCGCAGGATGCCCTGGAGTGGGATGGCGGTGACGGAGGCTATAATGTGAATCTCGAAAATTCGACCTACATCTCGGATAATAACCGCTCAGGTTTTACGGGAACATTTTATGCCACGATCGATAACAGTAAAGTTCAGGTGTTAAACAGCCATGGAAACGGATCAAACGGTACATACTATACGATAAAAAATGGATCGGAAGTTTTGTTTGATGGAAGCGGTACCTGGGGAATTTCCGCATGGCGGATTGACATGAGCAATCAATCTTCCTTAACGGCAACAAACAACGGGTACGGCGGTATCTGGACCAGAGTGCTGAATGTGGATAAGACATGCAAGCTGGATGTGGAAGGAAACGGGGTGAAGCCTTTATCCGCAGCCAATAATAGCGGAATATTTTTTCAGGGAAATGGAACATATAAAAGCACGATCGAGAAGGGCGCAGATGTGACGATCATGAACAATGCCGGTTCCGGAATCTATACAAAACAGGCAGCCTGCGATCTGACGATTGGTTCCGCAACGATCATCAATAACGGAACGGGAATACAGAATGAGGGGAAGATTGGTGCCGATTACGGCGGAGGCATCTACAATATCGGTACCATGCGTCTCGGCTCATCGGTTATTCTCTACAATAACCATGCCGGAAAAGGTGCCGACGATATCTACAACGGAGAAAACGCGACACTGAAATTCGGAGACACAAACAAAGAGTGGATCCTTGACGATTGTAATCACGCGATCGACGGCTGGTATGATGATACAGAAGGTAGCCGCTGGAATGCCGATGGCGGTGAAAGTGAGCACCATATTGTTCTTGTAAACAGCGGAAGTAAGACCGGTATGCTGCAGATCAAAGCTGCGCATGGACTTGATGCGGACGATAAGGAGAGCAGACCGGATATCGATAAAAAGGCAGACGGTGAGGATGAGATCAAGGGCGTAAAACCGGGCGATAATATAAGCTTTACTCTGGAATCCCATCTTCCGGCAAGACTGGCTGGATTTGTAGTACGTTCCGATTCTGATGCAGAGAGATTGTATATTCCGGAGAAGTTCTCCGAGCGTATGATCTTCCATGACGAGATGAGCAAAAATCTGGAATTTGATAAAGCAACCTTGAAAGTGACAGTCGGAAATGAAGGAAGTGTAATTCCAGAAGACTATTACAAGGTAGAAACCGGAAAAGGTGATGAGACATTCCGGGTAAGTATTGCTCTGATCGCAGCATTCAATGACGGATATATTACATATGATGAGTTAAAGAATGCAGAGCCGATTATTGTTTCCTATGACGCAGCTGTCTCTGACAAAGCTATTGATGGAGACAAGGTGGAGAACCGTGCATGGGTCAACGACAGCGAGAAAGATATCGTTGACGGTCCGGTCATCGATCCGGATGTTCCGTCCACCGGTGGAATTGGAACAAAAGCCTTCACAGCAGCAGGAATCGCTCTGATGGGAGCGGCAGCAGGTGCTGTGATCGTGACAGGTAAGAAAAAGAAAAAAGAACAGTAATTCAGACTTTTCGGATTGTTGCTAGTTATGAGAACGAGGTAGAGACATGAAAAAATCATGGAAAAGTTTCATGACCGTCACCGCAGCCGCCGCTGCGATGACGGCTGCCATGGCATTTTCTTCGTTGGCGGCTGTGGCGAAGGTAGGAACAAAGGAGTTCAATAATCTTCAGGATGCGATCAATTCTGCGGGAGAGTCACCGGTAGTGATCGATCTTGAGGAAAATGTAAGTCTTACGGACGGACTTGTGATCGGTGCAGGAAAAAATGTGACGATCCAGTGCGGCACGTCGGATCAGAAGACGATCAAGATGGAAGGAAAGGGAATCCACACAGAAGGAACTTATGATGCTACAGCTAAAAGCTGGAATACCAGCCGGCTGACATTTAAAAACTGCGTATTGGATATAACCGCGAATGATAATCCGGGTGGAAGTGGCGGCACTGCGAATCTGATCTCGAATACAGATCTTACTTTGGATCATGTGACGTGGACACAGAATAGCGCGGATGGTGGCAGTGGAAGCGGAATGTATTTGTATCAGGAAAGTAATTTATACCTCGTAAATGGTACAGTCATGACGATATCCGGCTATAAAGGATCCCGGGCAAGTGGTATTTTCGCAGACAATTCAGAGTATGATGATATGCCAAACCGGAGTATTAAAATTTCAGATTATTCCAGTCTCAATATCACTGATTGTGACTGGCACGGAATGACGGTCAATCCGGTAGACGTGACGGTAGAAAAATATTCACATATCGATATTACGGGGTGTGGAAATCCGAACTACGGTGGTGGAATTGGCTGCTATTACGGAAAACTGAGCGTAACGGATCATTCTGATGTGACAACGAATCAGAATATTGGTAGCGCCTGGGGAATTTTTGTAAAAGAGCTGTTTGTAGACGGTACTTCAAAACTGATTTCCTGTAGAAATACCGGAAATGGGCTGGATGTCGGAGGAAAAGGAACCATTGAGGGAGGAGCTGAGATCAGTCTCGACGGAAATGGGAAAAGAGGTCTTCAGGTATATAGCGGCAGCGATTATTGGTACGGCGATGTTGAAGTCAAAGCAGGGGCAATTGTATCGGTCTGTGAAAATAGATCAAACGGGATTTTAAATACGTATAAGCTGTTTGTTGAGAATGGAGCAACGCTTAAGGTTGAAGAGAATCATGATCGCGGAATCCGTAACGTGAGAGAACTGACTTTAAATGCAGGCAGCGTTTGTAAAAATCAAACGGGTTCAACCGGAGCAGGAATTTTCAATGAGGGAACCTTGAAGATCGGCACCGGCGTCCGCATCTGCAATAACCACGCAGGAACCTATGGCGGCGGCATCTATAACGGGGAAAACGGGACCGCAGAGCTTTCGGACGGTGTGATCCTCTACAACAACCACGCAGACACCGGCGCTGACGATATTTACAACACCGCAGGACCGAAGCTGACTTTCTGTGCAGTCGGAACTGGTTGGAACCTTGACGACTGCAATCACCGCATCGACGGCTGGTATGACGATACAGAAGGAACAAGATGGAACGCAGACGATGACCTTCCGGAAAATCGTCATATCGTTTCGGTAGCTTCCGGCGGATATGAGACGGGATTCCAGATCAAGGCAGCTCATGGCGCGGATATCTACGAGACGACAAGTTATCCGATCGATAAAAAGGCAGACGGCGAGGACGAGATCGGAACCGTAAGTCAGGGAAAGAAGATCAGGTTTACACTGACCTCCAGTCTTCCTAAGCTGCTTGCACGCTATGTTGTGACGGCATCCAACGCTTCACCGGCAAACTCCGCAAGGGAGATTCGCAAAGTCCGCGTACACAGTGCGTCTGGCGCGGGAACAGTCCGCGTACACAGTGCGTCCGGTGCGGAGACAGTCCGCGTGTACAGCGCATCCGGTGCAAGAAGAGCGAGAAGCGTAAGCAGAGACAACTTCGACAATGAGATTTCTGCACAGTCCCTTTCTGCAGATGAAAAATATGCGATCCCGGATTCTGTTGTGGAGACCATAGTCTTCCACGATGAGATGAACCGGTATCTGAAGTTTATTGACGGTACGCTCCGTGTGACTGCGGGCAGGGATGGAATAGAAGTTCCTTACAGGTATTACACGGTAACAGCCAGTGGTTCCAACGCATTCCGGGTTGAGGTTGATCTTGTAAACCTCTTTAATACCGGAATCATCGATTATGAAGATCTGACGGGTGAAAATCCGATTACAGTGACCTATGAAGCGGTCGTGACAGACGACGCGATCCAGGGGGACGAGCTGTTTAACGAAGCCTGGGTCAACGATGGAGAACATGACTCCGTGGAAGGTGATGTCCTTGATAAGAAGGTTCCGTCCACAGGCGGAATGGGACGGGGAATGTTCACGGGTCTGGGACTCCTGTTTATGGGTACAGCGGCAGCAGCAGGGAAGAGAAAAAGAAGCATGTAGATCAGATACAGAAATCGATGTAGAAGGAAGGAATCCAAGATGACAGGAATTCGAAAAAAGAATAAGATCCTGGGCTTTATTTTTGCCGTGCTTGCGGTATGGATGGTGATATTTCAAAATCCGTCCTACGCGGCACAGCGGGGCAGTCTGAACGTAAAAACAGAACAGGCCGGAATGACGGTATATCTCTATCGGGTTGCAGAAAAACAGGCGGGTGTCTATGTGCTGAATGAGAAATTTCAGGCATCCGGTGCGGATGTTTCCGGGGGTGGTTCCAGAGAGGCTGCGATCACTCTTACAAATTTTGTGAAGGCGCAGGGGATCCAGCCTTACCGGACCGGAACGGGAAGCGGAAAGCATGTGGTTTTTCGGAATCTTCCGGATGGAGAGGCTCTCTACCTTGTGACGGGGGATCCGATGACCGTTGGCGGCAAGACCTACATTCCGGCACCGGTTCTCGTGGAAGCGGGCGGTGCCGCGGCGGAAGCAGATATCAAGTGTGACATTGAAGAACCGGAAAATCCGACAAACCCAACGGAACCGACGAATCCGACCGAACCCACAAACCCGACGGATCCATCGAATCCGACCTCTCCGACCCGTTATTATGATGACAGCGATGATGACGACTGGGATCCGACTCCGAATAAGAAGCCGACGATCACAACAGCGGCTGACGAGACGGTGACGATCACAGATGCGGAGACACAGTCGGAAACCAGAGTGGAGGAGAGTACGGCAGAGAGTGAAACAGAGACATCTACGGAGACAACCGTGGAGAACGAAAAGAAGCTTCCCCAGACAGGACAGCTGTGGTGGCCGGTAGGGATCCTGCTCTCCGCAGGCGCAATCCTTCTGGCGGCAGGTCTTGTGATGAAAAAGAGAAGTAAAGAAAAATAAAAAAATTAAAGAGAAACATGAGGTACAAATATGAAAAAGCAAACGCTTCATCCAATCATGATTGCGTTACTGGCACTTTTTGTTCTGCTGCAGGCATTCTGTCTGACAGCATTCGGCGCTGAAAATCCGGAGGTATGTATTCCGGCTGGAACAGATACGGAGACTGTGAATCAGATTCTGACAGAAACGCTGCTCCCGGACAGTGAAGATACACTGGAATGGGAGTACGAGTGTGTTGGAAAGGAAGATGGTGGTCTGCTGAAAAATACCGCCTGGGGATCAGTAGGCGGATTTGAAAGTACAACAAAAAAATACTTTGTGACTCACACCTATATCCATCCGGCGCTGGCAGACAATGCGGATGGTGAATATCAGGTACGCACAGGAGAGAAAAAATTCACAATCAGAAAAACAGCAAAACCTACCGTGGATTGCGAACTGCTCCGGGATCAGGAAATTCCGCTGATATATGACGAGGACGGAACCCTTAATGCCGAAGAGACGAAAGAAGAGATCTTCACGAGAGTTTTTTCAGCTTCCAATGCGGAGTTTATTACCTGTGACGATGTGACGATCCAGTACTACGGTAAAGCTGAGTCAGGCTCTGTAGGAAATCTCGGAAAGAACTGGGTCGCACTGGACGGGGAGACGGTGGATTTCCTGACCTATCCGGCAATCCCGGCAGGAAAACAGAAGATCCGTATTTTATGGGACGGCAATGAGGAGTATTCCGGTTTTGAAAAAGAGACAAACGTGACCATGACGGAACGGGAGCAGATGAAGTTCAATCTGAAAGAGGCTCCTTACGAGGCAGGGCTTGTTTTTGATCATGATCAGAATATCGATTATACTGCAACTGCAAAAGCGATCTACGAGGCTGTAGTGGAGTCCACAGAACCGGAAGTGGATTTTGATGAGTTCGAGGTGAAGTACAATGCAGATCCTTCCGGGCTCATTGAAAACTTCAAACCGCTCGATTATGAGTCACTTGTTACAAAGAAATTCGGCACGGGAAGCTGGAAGATCCGTATTTCCTGGGGCGGAAGCAGGGTTTATGCGCCGGGCAGCGTGACGGTATCAGTAGCAGTGACGGACAACCGGATCAACAGCAAAGTCGTATTAAAGAGCGAAACCTCCTTCACATATAATAAGGATGTGGAAGCAGTAAAACAGGCGGTTCTTGACAATGTGATCGATTGGGAAAACTCCGAGCTTCCGGAGCGGGACACACTGTCTGTTGACGATTTCAATTTTTCCTACAATGCGAGACTTTCTCTTCTGGACGGTTTGAGCAGCGAGCTCGGTGACAGCTTTGCTGATAAATTCCTGAACGGAGAAGGAATCAGGGATGATGTTCCGTTTGAAGGAAAAAGCTATGAACTCGGAGGAAAGGTTCTCGGAAGCTTCCCGCAGATCGGCGCAGGCGAGCAGAAGATCAAAGTGATCTTCAAGGGAAATTCGGAGTACCGTGCAAGTGAAGAAGCTGAGGGCAGCGTGACCATCAACAAAGCAAATGTGAAGGTCAGCGTCAACAGCGCCAGCAGATATGTGAGCGAGGCTGTGAAGGGCAGAGAGCTTGTCTCCACAGATCCGGAGGATCAGTTCAACCTGTATATCATCTACGCCGGAATCACCAGCAATGTGACTACAGGCGTTTATCTGGAGCTTCCGGAACAGTATACCTCCAATAGCACTGTCATCAAGATCGTAGATAAGGCGCTGGAAAGCTTAAATCAGCCAACCCTGACAGAAATGCTGCAGAACGGCATCACGGTCGGTGAGCTTAGAAAGCTTCTAAATGCCAGTGAAGTGATCGATGTGCTTGAGAAGATCGGTGTGGATACCGGCGCTCTGGGACAGGTCATCAAGGTGATCAACAAGCTTCCGTCCATCGCTGATAATCTCCGGATCAGTATCGGTGCCCCGAATCATGCTGGAATTTACAGCGTGACAGCAGTCACCGACAACAAGAACTACAATACGGGTGTCGGCGCCGGCGCTCTTGTCTTAAAGGCTGACAAGGCAAAGCTTGTATGGAACCAGAGTATCGGCAAAAAGATCTCTGCAGCGGAAGCGGCGGGTGCTGATTTTGGCGCACATCTCGAGATCGGCGGGGAGAGAGTTGACGACCAGTCCAGCGTCAGCGTGCTCTACTCTGGATTTACAAGTAAATGGAGAGCATACTCCAGCACAACAACCCCGCCGACTGAGCCGGGGCGTTACACGATGACCGTAGTCGTTCTCGGCGGCAATTACCTTGCCTCCCCGATCAACCGGTCGTTCCAGATCACAAAATAAATTAAGAAAAGAAATTGGAAACCAGCTGATGAAAATCGCAGAGTCCAGGTGACGGATGTTATTTATAACAGGCGTGATCAGATCAGGCAACTGACCAATATGGATTTAGAATAATAAGAATTATAAAACAACGAAGTGGACAGCCCCAACAGGAACTGCCCACTTCTTTTGTTATCCGAATATTTCTTTTAATTAGTACAGCTTCGCACCAGCCGGGATATGGTTGTCAACCATGAGAAGGTTTAACTTCTCCTCGCCCTCTTCAGTATGGATTGCACTAAGCAGCATACCGCAGGAATCGATTCCCATCATGGCTCTCGGCGGAAGGTTTGTGATCGCGATCAGGGTCTTTCCGACAAGCTCTTCCGGCTCGTAGAAAGCATGGATACCGCTTAAGATCGTGCGGTCTGTGCCGGTTCCGTCATCGAGTGTGAACTGAAGGAGCTTTTTGCTCTTCTTGACTGCTTCGCAGGCTTTTACCTTAACAGCGCGGAAATCGCACTTGCTGAATGTCTCGAAATCAACATAATCAGCGAACATCGGCTCGATCACAACTTTGGAGAAGTCGATGACTTCCGGAGCTGCGTTCTCGGATGTCTTAACGACCGGTTTCTCAGACTTCTTTGTGTCTAAGGACTTCATTGTCGGGAAGAGCAGTACGTCACGGATCGCCGGGGAGTTTGTAAATAACATAACAAGACGGTCGATACCGTATCCGATACCACCGGTCGGCGGCATACCGATCTCAAGGGCATTTAAGAAGTCCTCATCTGTTGTGTTTGCCTCGTCATCACCGGCAGCAAGAGCAGCCTCCTGTGCTTTGAAACGCTCTCTCTGGTCGATCGGGTCGTTTAACTCGGAGTATGCGTTACACATCTCACGGGCATAGATATAGAGCTCGAAACGCTCAACCTGCTCCGGATGATCTGGTTTCTTCTTGGTAAGCGGGGAGATCTCGATCGGATGGTCTGTGATGAAGGTCGGCTGGATCAGGTGCTCCTCAACGAACTCCTCGAAGAAGAGGTTGATGATGTCGCCGCGAACGTGACGATCTTCGTAGTGAATGCCCTTCTCATCCGCTAATTTCTTTGCTTCCTCAGTTGTCGTGATCTCGTTGAAATCAATACTGGTGTATTTCTTGATCGCATCGATCATGGTCAGGCGCTCGAACGGCTTTCCAAGGTCGATCTCAACATCCGCATACGGGATCGTTGTGGATCCGCAGATCTGCTCTGCGATATGACGGAACATGTTCTCGGTGAGGTCCATCATTCCCTTGTAGTCTGTATATGCCTGGTATAACTCCATCAGAGTGAATTCCGGGTTGTGTCTTGTGTCAAGACCTTCGTTACGGAATACACGGCCGATCTCGTAAACACGCTCCATACCGCCGACGATGAGTCTCTTTAAGTAGAGCTCGAGGGAGATACGAAGTTTAACGTCCTCGTCAAGTGCATTGTAGTGAGTCTCGAACGGTCTTGCAGCAGCACCGCCGGCATTTGCAACGAGCATCGGAGTCTCAACCTCGAGGAATCCGAGGTTATCTAAATATCTGCGGATGCAGCTGATGATCTTGGAACGCATCACGAATGTCTTCTTTACGTCCTCGTTCATAATCAGGTCCACATATCTCTGACGGTAACGGGTATCTGTGTTTGTGAGTCCGTGGTATTTCTCCGGAAGGATCTGTAAGCTCTTGGAGAGCAGAGTTACGGAATGGGCATGAACAGAGATCTCGCCCATCTTTGTTGTGAATACAAAGCCTTTGATGCCGACGATATCGCCGATATCCATCTTCTTGAAGTCTTTGTAGGAATCGTCACCGAGCTCATCACGGGATACATAGCACTGGATGTTGCCCTTGAGGTCCTGGACGTTGCAGAAAGAAGCTTTACCCATCACACGCTTGGACATGATACGTCCGGCGATGGAAACTTCCTTTCCGTCATATTCTGCATAATTGTCTTTGATATCTGCGCTGTGAGTATCCTGATCATACTTTGTGATCTGGAATGGGTCCTTGCCCTCTGCCTGTAATTCAGCAAGCTTTTCGCGGCGCACCTTTAAGAGCTGATGGATATCCTGCTCTTTTGCATTTGCATTCTTGTTCTGATTCTGCTGTTCAGCCACTTTTCTTTTCTCCTTTAGTCTACTCTCTTAATATCAAGTACCTTGTACTGAATGATTCCGGACTGTGTCTCGACGTCAACAACGTCACCAACGCGTTTTCCGATCAGTGCGTGTCCGACCGGGGACTCATTGGAGATCTTGTTCTCAAGGCTGTTTGCCTCTGTGGAACCAACGAGCTTGAATTCCATCTCCTCGTCGAAATCAACATCGTAAACCTTTACGATACAGCCGACATTGATCTTGTCAAGATTTACCTCGTCCTCAACAACGACCTCCGCGTTCTTTAACAGCTTTTCGAGCTCTTCGATCCTTAACTCAATATCTCTCTGCTCATCTTTCGCAGCATCGTACTCGGCATTCTCGGATAAGTCTCCCTGTTCTCTTGCCTCTTTGATCTTCTGGGCAATCTCACGACGGCGGTTTACTTTCAGATCCTGAAGCTCATCCTCGTATTTTTTCAGTCCTGCATAAGTTAAAATATGTTTCTTATCAGCCATGACGTCTTACCTTTCTTATTGTTTCGGGGCAGAATGACCCTTTATAATTTTTAGCTTTACATTCTCTGTATTATAGCGTGTAGAATTGGGATTGTCAAGAAGCCGAAAGCCTTAGTTTTGGTGGATTTTTGCGGATTTTCGCGGGGATGTGACAGAAAGTGCGGGGAAAGTGTATTTATTATAGAAAGAACGCGGAGACCCTGTACAGTAACGAAAGAGCAGTTCGACAAAGTAGATTTGTTGATTTATAGCGACAGATGCTTTATACTTATGATAATAAACAGGAATATAAAAGAGCATTTCTGCAAGAATTGGGAATAAAAGTAAGCGCAGAGCTTTTTATTTTAGTGGAAGATGAGGAAAAAAAGATGGTAACAGGAGAACTGAAAAATAAAATAGACAGTTTATGGGAGATATTCTGGACAGGCGGTCTGACGAATCCGCTGGAGGTAATCGAGCAGATGACGTATCTGATGTTCATCCGGGATCTGGATGATGCGGATAATACTCATGCAAAGGAAGCAGCGATGCTCGGAATTCCTTATAAGAGTATTTTTGCGGGACAAGTGCAGATTGGTGAGCGGATGGTTGATGGAAATCAGTTAAAATGGAGTGTGTTCCATGATTTCCCGGCGGAAAAGATGTATGCAAACATGCAGGAACTTGTATTTCCGTTCATGAAAAACCTTCATGGGAATAAAGAAAGCGCCTATTCAAAGTACATGGGAGACGCGATCTTCAAAGTTCCGACACCGCTTATGCTGGATAAGATCGTGAATGCGCTGGATGGTGTTTACGAACAGATGGAACAGTTAAAGAAAGCGGATACCAGGGGCGATGTCTATGAATATTTATTATCAAAACTTGCAACAGCAGGTGTAAACGGACAGTTCCGGACTCCGAGACACATTATTAGGATGATCGTCGACATGATGCAGCCAAAGCCGGATGATGTGATCTGTGACCCGGCCTGCGGTACATCCGGCTTTTTGGTGACAGCCAGCGAATATTTGCGGGAGAATTGCAAAAAAGAAGTCTTATTTGATAAGGCGAACAAAGACCATTATATGAATCATATGTTTCATGGCTATGATATGGACCGTACGATGCTTCGAATTGGTGCCATGAACATGATGACCCACGGTGTGGAAAATCCATCGATCGAGTATCGTGACAGCCTGAGTGACCAGAATCCGGACAAAGAGAAGTACAGCCTGATTCTTGCCAATCCGCCGTTTAAGGGTAGCCTCGATTACGACATCGTATCTGCGGATCTCTTAAAGGTATGTAAAACAAAGAAAACAGAGCTTCTGTTCCTGGCACTTTTCTTAAGAATGCTGAAAATCGGCGGCCGGTGCGCCTGCATCGTCCCGGATGGCGTATTATTCGGATCATCGACCGCACACAAGGCGATCCGGAAAGAGCTGATCGAGAACAACCGCCTGGAAGCCGTCATCTCCATGCCATCCGGTGTGTTTAAACCGTATGCGGGAGTTTCCACTGCAATCCTGATCTTTACAAAGACTGGTCATGGCGGCACTGATAAAGTCTGGTTTTACGACATGAAAGCAGATGGACTCAGTCTTGACGATAAGAGAAGTGAAATTTCTGAGAATGATATTCCGGACATCATTGAGCGATTCCATCATCTTGAAAAGGAGACGGACCGTGAACGCACCGAGCAGAGCTTTTTCGTCCCGAAGGAAGAAATTGTGGAGAACGATTATGACCTCTCCATCAATAAATATAAGAAGATCGAGTATGTTCCGGTAGAATATCCGTCCACGCTGGAGATCATGACCGAGCTTCGGGAGCTGGAGATGAAGATCGGGGAAGAGATGGATGAGCTGGAAAGACTGCTGGGGTTGTAGAAGATGATGGAAAGAGAATATGGAATTGGGAGATTTTCGGAGATGGAAAATGGACAATTCGGGTTTGTGGGGATGAGGTAGATGGAGAAAAACTGGGTAAAGATGTCGGACGTGTTGTTCTTCCAAGAGGGTCCAGGTGTGAGAAATACACAGTATACGACATCGGGTGTAAAGCTACTTAATGTAGCTAATTTGGTTGATGGGAAAGTTGATTTGTCAACTTCTACACGGTATATTTCAGAAGATGAAGCCTATGGAAAATATAAGCACTTTTTATGTGATGCTGGTGACTTTGTCGTGGCAAGTTCGGGAATAAAAGTTGAGTATATTGATAAAAAAATGGGCTTTATTGAGGAATCAATGCTTCCATTATGTATGAATACAAGTACTATTAGATTTAAAGTGATCAATGGAGATAAGCTTAGAATAAAATATTTTATGTATTATCTCAAATCGCAACATTTTAAAGAGCAACTTGCTAAAGAAATTACTGGATCAGCACAATTGAATTATGGACCTAGTCATTTAAAGAAAATGATTTTACCGTTGATTGATGTTTCGGCTCAAGATGAAATAATTCGATGTTTGGATAACATTCAAAAGAACATTGACATGAGAAGGAAGGAGCTAATATGTTTCGATGAATTGATCAGAGCCCGATTTGTCGAGATGTTTGGAGATCCAGTCTCAAACTCATATGGACTGCCCGAAGCAACTTTACCTGAGTTGGGAAAATTTGGGAGAGGAGTGTCAAAACACAGACCTCGAAATGATCCTAGATTATTAGATGGAGAATATCCGCTGGTTCAAACTGGCGATGTAGCAAACGCTAGCTTATACATTACATCTTATAATAGTACATATTCAGAACTTGGATTAAAACAAAGTAAGATGTGGAGCAAAGGAACTTTATGTATTACGATTGCAGCTAACATTGCAAAGACCGCTATATTGGAATTTGATGCTTGTTTTCCTGATAGTGTAGTTGGTTTTATAGCAAATGAAAAGACAAATAATATATTCATTCATTATTGGTTTTCATTCTTTCAAGCAATATTAGAGTCACAGGCTCCTGAGTCTGCTCAGAAGAATATTAATTTGAAAATTCTTAGTGAATTAAAGGTTATTGTACCAGAAAAAGAAAAGCAGAATGAGTTTGTCGATTTCGTTCATCAAGTCGACAAATCAAAAGATTCTGTACAAAAGGCACTTGATGAGGCACAGCTTCTGTTTGACAGCTTGATGCAGCAATATTTCGGATAAAATTAATCGAAAAAGAAGGTGAATTTATGGGAAAGCCGCAGGAATGGAAAATTGATCTGGATGAATATATCCGACAGGGAGAACCAGGACAGGCTGAAAAGAGTGCTGCATGGCAGACTGCGATTGGCCTGCAGGATGTAGACGGGTTAAAAACATCGGGATACCTATTGGAGACTGCCAAAGAACATATCGAAGGCAGTATTGATATGAATGCGGCGAAAAAACGAATTCAGACTTACTATGAGGAGCGGAAAGGACGTTTCACCGATACAGACGAGGAGACGCGGGAAGCAGATCTCGTCTCGCTTCATATTGCGGAACTGCTGGGTGAGAAGACATTCCAGTTTTCACCGGCATCCTATATCAATATTCATAAGCGCTTATTTACCGGTGTGTTCCCACATGCAGGACAACTGCGCAGTTATAATATCACAAAAAATGAGTGGATCTTGAATGGTGAAACCGTTTATTATGCTTCCTATGATGCAATCCGTGATACATTGGATTATGATTTTCAGCAGGAAAAGCAATTTTCGTACGAAAAAGTTTCAGTTACAGAGGCAGTAAAACATATTGCAGATTTTACATCCGGAATCTGGCAGATTCATCCGTTCTGCGAAGGAAATACCCGTACCACAGCGGTTTTTATTATCCAATATCTGAAAACATTTGGATTCCGGATCAACAATGATGTATTTGCAGATAACTCATGGTACTTTCGAAATGCACTGGTCCGTTCGAACTATAACAATTTTCAACTGGGGATTCATGCGACAACCAAATATCTGGAGCAGTTTTTTGAAAACCTGTTGATGAATGCGAATCATGAGTTGAAGAACCGCTATTTACATGTGGATTATCGGGATGAGACGGAAATTCAAAGTGCAAATACAGATGATTCAAAGTGCAAAAATTGCACTTTGGACTGCACATTGGAAGAGATGGCTGTACTCAAGGTCATCAAGGAGAATCCGCATATTACCCAGAAGGCTTTAGCTGCTGCGTTAGGCAAATCGGAGCGTACGATCAAGACGAGGATGAGTACTTTGCAGGAAAAAGGACTCATTCAAAGGAAAAATGGAAAGCGCAACGGGTATTGGGAAATATTGGACAGATCATAACTGTGAAGGTATGAAACAGTCACATCAGATCTAAAATATATATGGCATTTGCAGGAGTAGGATGTTGGTATACAAAGGAAGGAGTATACCGACATGGAAGAAAAGCTTGTAAATATCTTAAATCAGATGGCAGAATACCTGAATATTTCACAGATGAAGAAACTGCAGGAAGTTCTGTTGAAAAATCTGGCACAGCCGGAAACAACTAAAGTAGAGACTACGAATGATACCTACTTGCAGATGTTCCTGGATGCAAAGAAAATCGAAGGATGTTCCGAGAGAACGCTTCAATATTACCGTGTCACCGTAGAGAAGATGTTTCAGATGCTAAAGACGCCGGTCAGAAAGATCACAACGGAGGAGATCCGGACGTATCTTTCGGAATATCAGAAGATCAACAACTGTGGGAAATCCACGATCGATAACATTCGGCGGAACATTTCAAGCTTTTTCTCGTGGCTGGAAGAAGAGGATTATGTCTTAAAAAGTCCGATGCGCCGGATACATAAAATCAAGACGAAACAGCAGGTAAAGGAAGTGATTTCCGACGAGGGGATTGAGCAGCTGCGGGATCATTGCTGCTGTGTTCGAGACCTGGCAATCATTGATCTGTTGTATTCAACAGGAATCCGTGTCGGGGAACTGGTAAATCTAAACATTAAAGATGTGGATTTTGAGGCCAGGGAATGTGTGGTGTTCGGAAAAGGTGATAAGGAGCGCAAAGTATACTTTGACGCGAAGGCAAAGCTGCATCTGCAAAATTATTTAAACAGCCGTTCTGATGACAACCCGGCATTGTTTGTAACACTGGACGCACCTCATGCCCGCTTAAAGATCAGTGGTGTCGAGATCAGACTGCGGAGACTCGGAAAAAAGATCAATCTGACAAGAATTCATCCCCATAAATTCCGCCGTACCATGGCGACTCGTGCAATCGACAAAGGAATGCCGATTGAGCAGGTCCAGAAGATTCTCGGTCATTCACAGATTGATACCACGATGCAGTACGCTATGGTCAACCAGTTAAATGTAAAAACATCCCACCAGAAGTACATTGCCTGATCAAGTTCGGGTTTGTGGGGATGAAATGATGAATTATATAGCGCTTAAAGACGTATGTACAATAAATATGGGCCAATCTCCGGAATCGAGTAGTTACAATGAAATTGGTGATGGAATTCCGTTTTTTCAAGGAAACGCTGATTTCGGAGAACGTTATCCAATTACACGTGTATGGTGTAATAAACCTACCAAAGTAGCAAAAGCAGAAGATATTTTAATTTCGGTTCGTGCTCCCATAGGTGCAATGAATTATGCTAAAGAAAAATGTTGTATTGGAAGGGGAGTTGCAGCATTAACACCAAATGAAGAAAAAGTGTCATCAGAATTTATATTTTGGTTGCTCAAAGGAAAAAATAATGAATTAAATCAAAAAGGAACAGGAAGCACATTTAAAGCGATTGGACGAAAAGTCCTTGAAGAAATTCAAGTTCCAGAAATTAATCTTGAACTTCAGCGGAAGTACGCATCAAATTTAGAACGGATTTACTCTATTATTCAAGATCGACAAAGACAACTGGAGCAATTAGACAAGTTAGTTAGAGCCCGATTTGTCGAGATGTTTGGGGATCCGATATCTAATCCATACCGATACGACAAAGTGTCTCTTTCTGAATTGGCAGATATAAAAATAGGACCATTTGGATCGTTACTTCATAAAGAAGATTATATTGAAGGTGGACATGCATTGCTTAATCCTTCACATATTGTTGATGGAAAAATATTGCCTGATGATAAACTAACAATTTCGGATGAGAAGTATGAAGAATTGTCAGCATATCAATTAAAAACTGGTGATGTAGTAATGGGAAGACGAGGAGAAATGGGAAGATGTGCTGTGGTACCAAGAGATGGATTTTTGTGCGGAACAGGAAGTCTTCTTATCAGAACTAAAGGAGAGATTACTGCTGATTATATTCAAAAAATCATATCATTTCCCTCATTTAAGAAATCAATAGAAGACATGGCGGTAGGACAAACAATGCCGAACTTAAATGTGCCTATAGTATCCAGATTTCAGATCATTAAGCCACCCCTGGAAGTCCAAGATAGGTACTATAAGTTTGTTGCTCAAGTCGACAAATCAAAATTGCAATATCATCCGCATACGCACACCTGTCAACCCAATACCAGTTAATATTCGACTATTTCATGCAAAATTCATAGAAAGGACACTACTTATGCCTAAAATGACAGTTTATCACGGCGGCTACATGCCGGTGAAGGAACCGGAAATTCGGATCGGGAGAAATACGAAGGACTTTGGACCGGGATTTCATTAATTTCTGTACAGAAAATGCATTAAAGTGTTTAGAATATAGAGATTATGAGGTGATTCAATAATGCAGGAAACAGGGCGAGAACCGCAGAAAGACAACGATCTCTTTTTTACATGCAGTTTGATCGATTATATTGCCAGGAAGACAACAAACAAAAGAGCAGATGTTGTAAACGCATTAGGGAAAAAACGTCTGGAAAAGATTTATGATCTTGCGGATGTCTATCATTGTGATAACATAGACCGTGTCAGCGATGATTTCATTGCGGAGTCAGGTATCAAAAAAGGCAGTTTTGATAATGTAGGAGATTGTCAGTATACAATTCCGACTTACTGGGAAATTGGAAAAGTTTATAAAAGGCTGATCAAGAAGGTTGCGGAAAACGAAAAAATCAGTGTGATCGATGCACTGATGCAGGTTTATAATTCTTTTATCAGCCCGAAAATTGATGACTATAACAGCAGTGTTTACTATGAAAATCCATCGTACATTTTTGAAAGCTACAGAGAAAAGAAAATCTTGTAATGATTCAATCAGTCTGTGCACGTGCTGTACGGACGGTAATAAAAAAGTCATACACCCGAACAGGAGGTGTCATCATGACGAACTTTGATTTTTTAAAGGATGAACCAAAATTCAAAAGTTTTGCCGATACAGCGATCGCAGCGGAGCGGATTTTTTCCATTGATGAGTCTGCATCTGTTTTAAACTGCCGTCGGGCGATGGAATTTGCAATCAAGTGGATGTATTCGGTTGACAGCTCGCTGACGAAAACATGGGATGACAAGCTGGTCAGCCTGATGAGTGCGGAAGATTTCCGGGATCTTGTGGATAATGATTTATGGCAGCGGTTGGATTTTATCCGGAAAATGGGAAATACAGCGGCTCATACAGGAAAACGGGTATCGAAGGAGCAGGCGGCGCTGTGTCTGGAAAATCTGTTTGTTTTCATGGATTATGTAGCGTATTGCTATGCAGATCAATATACAGAACGGGCATTTGATGAAAAACTGTTGGGTAAGACAGAGACGAAACCAGTCGCTATAAAGCCGCAGACACCGGAGATCGACCTGGAAACACTGATCAAAGAAAACCAGGCGTTAAAGGCAGAGCTGACGGCACGAAGAGAAGAGCAGCAGCCGACCTATGTGCCGAAACCGCTTGATATTTCGGAATATAAGACAAGAAAACTTTACATCGATGCCATGCTGGAGGATGCCGGTTGGATCGAGGGGAAAAACTGGCTGAATGAAGTGGAAATCCCGGGAATGCCGAATAAGAGCGAGACTGGATTTGCAGATTATGTTCTCTATGGGGATGATGGAAAGGCGCTTGCGATCATCGAGGCAAAGCGGACCTGTGTGGATGTGAGCAAGGGACGGCAGCAGGCGAAATTATACGCGGATCTGATCGAAAAACAGCAGGGAAGAAGACCTGTGGTATTCCTGACAAATGGATTCGAAACGCGGATTTCGGATAACCAGTATCCGGAGCGGAAGGTTGCTTCCATCTATTCAAAGCGTGATCTGGAAAAACTGTTCAATCTGCAGTCCATGCGTACCGGCTTGACGAATATTTTTGTCGATAAAAAGATTGCCGGGCGCTATTATCAGGAGGCAGCGGTGAAAGCAGTCTGCGATAGCTTTGATCGGAAAAATCGCAGGAAAGCGCTACTTGTCATGGCAACCGGTTCCGGAAAGACGAGAACCGTGATCGCGCTTGTCAAAATCCTTCTGAATCATGGATGGATCAAAAATGTACTGTTTCTTGTAGACCGGAACAGCCTGGTAACACAGGCGAAGAGAAGTTTTGTCAATCTTCTGCCGGATTTTTCCGTCACGAATCTCTGCGAAGAGAAAGATAATTATGGCGCGCATTGTGTCTTTTCCACCTACCAGACGATGATGAACTGCATTGATATGGTTCAGGATGAAGATGGAAAATTGTTTACATGCGGACATTTTGACCTTGTGATCTGTGATGAGGCACATCGATCCATTTACAATAAATACCGGGATATTTTCAATTATTTTGATGCCCCGCTTGTCGGACTTACCGCAACTCCGAAGGATGAGATCGATAAGAATACATATGAAATCTTTGAATTGGAAAGTGGTGTGCCGACATATGGATATGAGCTGGCTCAGGCGGTAAAAGATGGTTATCTTGTGGATTTTATGTCGATCGAGACGAGGTTAAAATTTATTGAAAATGGGATTGTCTACGATGAACTTTCTGAGGAGGATAAGCAGGAGTACGAGGAGACTTTTGAGACAGAAGATGGAAATCTTCCGGAGCAGATCAATTCTTCGGCACTTAATGACTGGGTGTTTAATGAAGATACGATTCGTGAAGTCTTGAATATTTTGATGACAAATGGGCTTCGCGTGGATTATGGGAATAAGATCGGAAAGACGATCATTTTTGCGAAGAACCACCGGCATGCAGAGAAAATTCTTGAGGTGTTTGGAAAAGAATATCCACACTTGAAAGACTATGCAAAAGTGATAGATAATTATCTGAACTATGCGCAGAGTGCGATCGATGAATTTTCAGATCCAAAGAAAATGCCGCAGATCGCGATATCGGTTGATATGCTGGATACTGGAATTGATGTTCCGGAGGTCTTAAACCTTGTATTCTTCAAAAAAGTTATGAGTAAGGCAAAATTCTGGCAGATGATCGGACGCGGAACGAGACTTTGTCCGGGACTTATGGATGGTGCAGATAAGGACAAGTTTTATATCTTTGATTTTTGTGGGAATTTTGAATTTTTCCGGATGAACAAAGGAAAATCGACAGCGAATACGATTGCGGTTCAGGGGGCGATTTTTCAGCTGAAATTCGAAATGTCGTACAAGCTTCAGGATCTCGCATATCAGACAGAACAACTAAAAAAATTCCGCAGTTCGCTTATTGAAGATATGACCGGAAAGGTGCGCGAGCTGAATCGGGATAATTTTGCAGTCCGTCAGCATTTAAAATACGTGGAACTGTATTCATCAGGAGAGAACTATCAGGCGCTGACTTATGCGGATACTTTGGTAGCTCGGGATGAACTGGCACCGTTGATTGAACCGGAAAAAGATGATGCGCAGGCGCTCCGTTTTGATGCACTGATGTACGGAATTGAGCTGGCGTATCTGGCCGGAAAGAAATATTCCAGGGGGAAACATGATCTTATAAAACGAGCAAGGGGTCTTACAAAGGTTGCAAATATTCCGGAGATTACAAAACAGGCACCGTTGATTGAGCAGATCCTCCATACAGATTATCTGGATCGTGCGGATGTCAATGATTTTGAAAAAATACGGAAAAATCTGCGTGATCTCGTGAAGTACATTCCGAAAGAGTATATCATTTATGAGACGAATATGGATGATGAAGTTTTATCTACGGAGTGGAACGAATCGGAGCTCGAAAATGATGATCTGAAAAATTATAAGGCAAAGGCGGAGTTCTATATCCGGGAACATCAGAATGAATCAGTGATTGCGAAGCTGAAAGGAAATATCCCGCTGAATTCCGAAGATGTGAAGGAGCTGGAAAAGATCCTCTGGAGTGATCTCGGAACGAAGGCAGATTATGAGGCGGAGTACGGGGAAAAGCCACTCGGTGAGTTTGTACGGGGAATCGTCGGTCTCGATATGAATGCGGCGAAACAGGCGTTTTCAGAATATCTGGACAGCACCAACCTTGACAGCCGGCAGATCTATTTTGTGAACCAGATTGTGGAATATATTGTCCAGAATGGAATGATGAAGGATCTGTCTGTTCTTCAGGATTCCCCGTTTACAGATCAGGGAAGTATTGTGGATGTCTTCACAGATCTGTCTGTATGGATGGAGATCCGGAAGGTGATCGACCAGGTGAATGCGAATGCGGCGGCATGATGTTATTCCTCATGAAACAGTTTCCGCCGAACGTCTTCTTTTATCTTGACAAGTAACCGTTCGGTTGCTATAATACAAAGTAACCGAACGGTTACAAAAACAAGAAATCAGGTCATGACCGGAAAGACGGAAGAGCCAGACGCTAAGACGCAGTGCTGATTGAAAAATTCAATCTCGCATTGTGTCTTTTGTTTTTCAATGGGTTCACTCGCAAAGATTGCTGCATTCTGCCGATAGGGCGTTTTTGAGATCTATAACAAAAATTTTTGTCGCAGATCAGCTTTTATCCGATCATGCTAACACAGTTCCTTCCGGGAATGCTCCGCGGAATACGCGGCGTACAAGCGGTCCTGCAACGAGGAGCTGGAACGGAAGAGCCATGATAAAGTTCTTCGGAATGTTTGTCAGCCAGATGATCAGGAGCAGATTGAAGTTTCCGCTCTTTACACATCCCTCAAGAGCTCCGTACATGGACATGATGATCACCATCGGAACGACCATGGAACAGGAAACTGCGATCACTTTGTGTAATACCGGGCTTTCCGGCTTAACGAGAAAACGGAATGCAAATCCTTTTGCCGGGCCGGATACGACGAACCAGTCCATGCACATCGCAAACACGTAGGCGATCGGGAAACCGATCCATGCTTCGCGGATCGTGGTCAGGTTCAGAGCTCCCATGTGAAGGGTTACATTGTAGATGCTCATCCAGAGCACCATAGTAAAGCACATTAATACGGTGTAGATCAGACTTTCTCTTTTATTTTTTGGCATACTTTTTCTCCTTTTTGTGAAATTGTGTTTTTGGTTATTGTACGTGCCAGCGTACATATTCTTTTTCATGATCGGAAAAGCATATGGAATGTCTTTTCTTCCGGATGCGCTTCTCACTGCAAGGGGCAGAAAAAAAGCAGCGAAGTCAACAAAACTCGTTGCGACTCCACTGCTTTTTGTGTGCATCTCACTGCGTTTCCAATCTCTATGTGAACGCAGTATACAATATTTTTCCGGACTTCGTAAGTCTTTTTTTCCAATTTTTTCATTTTCGGAAACATGCACAAATTGTATACAATATTCTTATATGCTCTTATTCACATTCCCATATGGAGTTTCATGTAATGATTTCCTCACAGAATTTTCACATTTTTTTCGTTGACATTTAATGATGGATGTCTTATGATACTTAGCAAGCTAACAAATTAGTTTGCTAAGTATTTGCTAAGAATAAAATCAATGGAATACGGTCGGAGACGACAGGAACTCTGATTTTGGTTTCACATTTTCTTACGGTCAGAGCGGAGAATGGAAAGAAGCGCTGAAATATGAGGCAGACAAAGATGATAGCGATCACGCTCGGTGCGAGAATGAGCTGCGGCACATTCTTTTTTAAAGGGGGATTTTGATTTATGAAAGAAACTGTTGGCAGAAGTATCGGAATGCTGTCCAATTTGATCCGGAGGCATTTCAGTACCTTTTCTTTTCACGACACTCTGAGCCCCGCGCAGGGAAAAACGCTTCATTTTATTCTGGCGAGAAGCATGGACACGGATGTGTTCCAGAAAGATGTTGAGGAAGAATACAGCCTGCGGCCGCCGACGGCCACAAAAATCTTAAAGGATATGGAAAAGAATGGTCTGATCCGCCGGGAAACGGTTCCCTACGATGCGAGATTAAAGCGGATCGTTGTGACGGAAAAGGGAATCCAGTACCAGGAAATGATCCGGGAGAGTCTGGAGGAGACGGAACGAAGGCTGACCGCGGGGATCACGGAGGATGATCTCGCGACATTTTTCCGCGTCATCAGCCGGATGATCCGGAACATGTCCTGATACAGATTAGTCAGATAAGACTCTGTTCTCTTTCCGGCAGCGGGAGACAGAAGACTTATCTGAAAGGAGAAAGTCCGTTATAAGGACAAAAGGGGGAAGATACAGCCGGTTCTGCAAGGATACGGACTTGCTGTACCGAACCTTTTGAACTTTTATCATAACAAATCATAATATGGAAACGAGGTAAGATTCATGGTTAAAACACTTTTAAAAAGCGTGCGCCAGTATAAACGGGCATCCATCGAGACGCCCGTGTTCGTTGCCATGGAGGTCGTGCTGGAATGTACGATCCCGCTCATCATGTCAAAGCTCATCGATGACATGACGGGAACTTCCATGACACCGATCTTAAAGTACGGCGTGCTTCTTCTGGTCCTTGCGACCATGTCCCTGTGTTTTGGAGTCCTCTCCGCAAGATCCGCGGCAACAGCCGGATGCGGACTTGCAAAGAACCTCCGGAGAGATCTCTATTTTAAAACCCAGGATTTCGCGTTTGCGGATATCGACAAGTTTTCATCGTCCTCTCTGGTCACGAGAATGACGACCGACGTCACAAACGTCCAGAATGCGTATCAGATGCTCATCCGGATGGCAGTCCGTGCCCCGCTCATGATGATCTTCTCCGTGATCATGAGCATGAGTATCAATGTCCGGATGTCCTTCATCTTCCTGGCACTGATCCCGGTCCTCGCGATCGCGCTGTTCGGCATCTTTTTCTATGTACATCCGATCTTCAAGCGGATCTTTAAGAAGTATGATGCCTTAAACAATTCCGTCCAGGAAAACGTCGGCGGCATCCGTGTTGTAAAATCCTTCGTCCGTGAAGACTACGAGAAGGAAAAGTTCGGAAAAGCCGCAGAGGAAGTCCGGAAAGACTTCACGATGGCAGAGAAGATCCTCGCATTGAACAACCCGCTCATGATGTTCTGCATCTATCTTGCGATGCTTTTAGTAAGCTTCTTTGGAGCGAAGCTCATCATCGGATCCGGCGGAACATCGCTCTCGACCGGTGAACTTTCCTCCCTGATCAGCTATGGCGTCCAGATCCTGTCTTCAATGATGATGCTGTCCATGGTATTTGTTATGTGCAGCATGGCGCAGGAATCCGGCGACCGTATCGCGGAGGTCCTGACACATGAGAGTGTCCTGAGATCTCCGGAAAACGGAGCGAAGGAAGTGAAGGACGGCAGCATCGAGTTTGATCATGTTTCCTTCCGCTATTCCGGAAAGAACAAGAAATATGCGCTCACGGACATCGATCTTGAGATCCCGTCCGGCGCTACGATCGGGATCATCGGAGGAACCGGTTCCTCCAAGACTTCCCTGATCCAGCTGATCCCGCGTCTCTATGACGTCTCGGAAGGTTCGGTCAAAGTCGGTGGACGCGATGTGAGAGAATATGATCTCCAGGCGCTCCGTGACGCGGTGGCCGTCGTTCTCCAGAAGAACGTCCTGTTCTCGGGAACGATCAAAGATAACCTCCGCTGGGGCAACAAGAACGCCACAGACGAGGAGCTGATCCATGCATGCAAGCTTGCGCAGGCGGATGAGTTCGTCACCCAGTTCCCGGCCGGCTATGACACTTACATCGAGCAGGGAGGAACGAACGTCTCCGGCGGCCAGAAGCAGCGTCTCTGTATTGCGAGAGCTCTTTTAAAGAAGCCGAAGATCCTGATCCTCGATGACTCCACCTCTGCGGTCGACACAAAGACCGATGCCCTGATCCGTCAGGCATTTAAGAATGAGCTTCCGGATACCACAAAGATCATCATCGCCCAGCGTGTCTCCTCTGTGCAGGATGCGGACCGCATTCTCGTCATGGACGGCGGACGGATCGTGGAGTCCGGTACGCATGAAGAACTTCTCGCTTTAAACGGAATTTACCGGGAAGTCAATGATTCCCAGACAAAGAGCAAGGAGGCAGAGTGATATGGAAAAACAGAACAATAGGAAAAAAGGCACTTTCGGCCGCCTGCTCCGCTATATCTTCCAGAATTACAGGATCCACCTGATCGTGGTCATCTGCTGCATTATCGTCAGCGCGGCGGCTTCCGTTGTCCAGACGGTATTTTTACAGCGGCTGATCGATACCTGCATCCTTCCGGGCCTGAAATCGGGCATGGAAAGTGTGAAACAGCCGTTCATGCAGACGATTCTCTCCATGCTCACGATCTACGCGTTCGGTGTTGCAGCGGCGTTCACCTACACGCATCTCATGGCGATCGTGACACAGGGAACGTTAAAGCATCTGCGTGTGGACATGTTCGATAAGATGCAGTCCCTGCCGATCAAATATTTTGATACACATGCACACGGCGATATCATGAGTACCTACACGAACGATACGGACGCGATCCGCCAGATGATCGGTCAGTCGCTTCCGATGGTATTCCAGGCATCTTTGACGATCACAGTCATGTTCCTCATGATGATCTACTACAGCGTGTGGATGACGATCCTGGTCTGCCTGTTCTCGGTGCTTATGCTGACGGTCACGAAGAAATTCGGCGGCGCGAGCTCCCGCTATATGATGGAGCAGCAGAAGTCGCTCGCGAAAGAGGAAGGTTTCATCGAAGAGATGATCCAGGGACAGAAGGTCGTAAAGGTGTTCTGTCATGAAGAAGAGTGCAAGAAGGATTTCGACAAGTTAAATGAGAAACTGTTCTCCGACGGAGAACTTGCAAACCGCTATGGTAACTCCCTGATGCCGATCTTAAACAATGTCGGCAACCTGATGTATGTGGTACTGGCGATCGTTGGCGGACTTCTCGTCTACTGCGGAGCGCCGAACTTAAGCCTCGGCGGAAACGGTGTCCTTACGATCGGTATCATCGTCTCGTTCCTCGGAATGGCAAGACAGCTTTCCCAGACGATCGGGCAGGCATCCATGCAGGTTTCCATGGTCGCAATGGGACTCGCAGGAGCTTCCAGAGTGTTCTCTCTGATTGATGAGGAGCCGGAGAAGGATGAAGGTTATGTAACGCTTGTCCGCGCGGAGTGGACTGCGGACGGAACCTTGAAGGAGACAAACGACAAGAACGGCATCTGGGCATGGAAACATCCGCACAAGGCGGACGGAACCGTCACCTACACCCCGTTAAAGGGCGATATCCGGTTGGAGGATGTTGATTTCGGCTACACACCGGAGAAGCTTGTTCTCCATGATATCACTCTTTATGCGAAACCTGGCCAGAAGATCGCGTTTGTAGGTGCGACCGGCGCCGGAAAGACGACGATCACGAACCTGATCAACCGTTTCTACGACATTCCGGACGGAAAGATCCGTTACGACGGCATCAACATCACGAAGATCAGAAAGCCGGATCTTAGAAGATCTCTCGGCGTCGTTTTACAGGATGTCAACCTGTTTACCGGCACGGTCATGGACAACATCCGCTATGGTCGTCTGGACGCCACGGACGAGGAGTGTATGGCGGCAGCGAGACTGGCGAATGCCGATGACTTTATCCAGAGACTGCCAGAGGGCTACAATACGATGCTCACCGGAAATGGTGCGAGCCTTTCCCAGGGTCAGAGACAGCTCATCTCGATCGCGAGAGCAGCCGTTGCGGATCCGCCGGTCATGATCCTCGATGAGGCGACAAGCTCGATCGATACGAGAACGGAGGCACTCGTCCAGGAAGGTATGGACAACCTGATGATGGGACGTACCGTCTTTGTTATCGCGCACCGTCTTTCCACGGTCCGCAACAGTAAGGCGATCATGGTTCTCGACCACGGTCACATCATCGAGCGCGGCGACCATGAGACGCTGATCGCGCAGAAGGGCGTGTATTATCAGCTTTATACAGGTGCGTTTGAGCTGGAGTAATGGCTGCGGTCTGGTCATACAGTAATTTGTGAATATAACAAGTGAAAACACGCTTCGCGTAAATAAAAATCCCCCTCTAACTTCTGCAGTGTGCCCGGAAATCCGGGTGTGCGGGCAGGAGTGGGAGGGGGATTTTTTATGCCGTCTGTTCTTTTTCTGTCAGAAATGATACAAATCGGAAATGACGGTCGAGGACGTTTCCAATCAGACCGATCACTTTTCCCATGGTAAAGGCAGCAAGGATCGTTCCGATCCCGAGGCCTTTGATGTGGCCGAGGAAGAGGAAGGTCAGTCCGGCAGTCACGGCGAGGCAGGTCACGTCGAAGGTGATCTTGACTCTGGAGTAGGGTACTTTGAGGATCTCAGCTGTTTCACGCGGGAACAGGTCGGTCGGGATGATCGGGAGTCCGCAGCGGTTGGAGAGTGCAATTCCGATGCAGAGGACGACATAGCTCACGATAAAGTAACAGATCTGATATCCGAGTCCCATTGGAAGACCGGCAAGGGCAGTTTTGTAGACATCCAGCATCTTGCTGAAGGCAAAGCCGACTACGAAGCTGAAGAGATAGGTTGGAACGAATTTTTTTCGAAGGACCATCAGGACAGCCACGAGTGTGCCCTGAAAGATGTAGGTCCAGGTGCCGAGTGTCATTCGTGGGAATGATTCGGAGAAGGCGTATGGTACGCTGGAGATTGCCGAGATTCCGGCGCCGGAGTCGAGCATCAGGACTACGCCGAAGCTGTTGATGAGGACAACGATCAAGAGGGCAAGTTCACCTCGCCAGATCGGGCGGGTGTCATTTTGGTTTTTTGTATTCATTTGTGTATGTCTCCTGTTAGTCGATGTTTCTGTGAGGTGCAGAACGGTTATTATTGTAGCGCGGGGATGGGGAATGTACAAGAGGGAGTTTTTTGCTGTCCATTGCCCGAAAAAAGTTGCCGGAGACAGGCTAACATCCGAAAAAATGTAGGAAAGAGTGAGCTAACGTCCGAAAAAATGTGGTACAGCACGACTTTAACGTCCGTAAAAATGTAGAATAGAACGAATTTACGTCCGAAAAAATGTAATATAACGCATATTTACATCCGTAAAAGTGTTGATCTCTATGGATTCTTTTTATTCCATGTAGGAGTACGGTTTTACCGGCGGCTGGTCTGTCTTGTGTTCCCCGATGATTTTTTCCATCCAGATCATGTCGTACCAGCGGTTGAATTTATAGCCGCAGTTTTCGAAGGTACCACAGAGGTGGAAGCCGAGCTGTTCGTGGAACTGGGCACTGTTTTTGTTGAGATATTCGTCCTCTACTTTGGGGTAGCCGATGCAGGCATAAAGATTCAGAATGCCCATGGTTTTCAGGCGGTCGGCGAGGGCTTCGTAGAGTTTTCGGCCGAGACCACATTTTTTGGCGTTATGGTCCAGGTAGATCGTGAGTTCGCAGGCCCAATCGTAGGCAGCGCGGCCAACGAAGGGACCTGCATAGGAGTAGCCTTCGATTTTTCCGTTTCGCTCGATCACGAGATATGGATATTTTTTCATGGTGTTGCGCATCCGGTTTTCGAATTCTTCGAGAGAGGGGACTTCGTATTCGAATGTGATCACGGTGTTTTCGACATAATAAGCATAGATTTCCAGGATGCGCGGTGCATCTTCAAGTTTTGCATTTCGGATATTGATGGAATCCATGGGGACCTCCTTTTTGAAAAAACTGCTGTAACAGGAGTTATTATAGCACCGGAAAAAGGAGATGAAAACAGGGGTTTTGTCGCGGAACGATATCCTGCAATCATCGTCGGAAAACGTTTTTACCCCGTAAGTCTTGTAAATGACCAATTGCGGCGTCTGGATGATCCGCCTGCCAAATAGAAAGAATTTCAAGCATATTTTGCAACTGCGCCGGACATGCCAATTGACAACTCCCAAATGCCAGAGTTACAATAACTGTAATGCATAAAACGGCGGTTATCCATAACATATAGGACAGCCGCAGGTAAGGGGAACAAAATGGATTTTACAAGTTTATTTAATATGCAGGGCATGATGTTCTGCGTTCTGGCGCTCGGATGGTATCTGAGGAAAAAAGGGATGATCGATAAGAGTGGAAAGGCGCTTTTGAGCAATCTTGTCATGAACGTGACACTTCCTGCGAGTATCATCAAATCGTTCCAGATGGAATTCAGCATGGATATCTTAAAACTGACCCTGGAAGTGATCGTGATCTCATTTCTGATCCAGATCATCTCGAACGGGCTCAGCCGCGTCCTCTATCCGGGATGGAATGAAGAGAGCCGGAAGGTTCTTCAGTACGCGACGATCGTCTCGAATGCCGGGATCCTCGGAAATGCGATTGCGGAAGGAATTTTCGGAGACCTTGGGATCATGTACGCCGCAGTCTATACGATCCCGACGAGGATCTTCATGTGGTCGGTAGGACTCACTTACTTTACGGAGGCGCCGACGAAAAAAGAACTTGTGAAAAAGGTGCTGACCCATCCGTGCATCATCGCGATCTTTACCGGAATGGTGCTTCTCATCTCGCAGTTTCAGCTTCCGGGATTTGTAAACCAGACAGTCCGGACGATCGCCGGAGCTAATACGTTCTGCGCGATGCTGCTCATCGGATGCACACTGGCGGAGGTGCCGTTTAAAGAGGTGTTCTCAAAAGAAGTTTACTATTATACATTTATCCGCCTGTTCCTGATCCCGGTCATCGTCCTTGCAGGATGCCGGTTGTTCCGGATCGACTCGCTGATCACAGCGGTCTGCGTGATCCTCTCCGCGATGCCGGCGGCGAGCACGAGTGTAGTCCTTGCGGTCAAATATGGAAAAGACGACCGCCTGGCAACGAAGATCGTTGTCTTTTCCACGGTCGTCTCATTGATCACACTTCCGATCTGGTGTTATTTCCTGCAGTAGGAGATCCTGTGGGACTTTCAAGGTAATACCAGAGGTTCATTCGGATAAATTCGTACATACTGAGCCGGAAATCCCGTTCTTTATGCGGGATTCCGGCTATTTTTAATGCTTCCTTCATGACCGGATTCGAGTGAGTGCTCCCACAGAGACCGGACGCATGGTACAGGACGGCGAGAAAAATTTCGCTGGCGTCATGGTCAGAGAGACTGAAGTGGTCTGCCATAAGTCTGACGAAAGCATCTTTGCCGGTAAAATAACTTTTTTTAAAGCAGGCAAGCCGGCAGGCAGAGACATGGACCTCGATGATTGTGCAGAGGATATCGCTGTAGCGGAAATAGTCGCGGTGGTCGTTTAAGACATCGGCCCAGCGGCCAGCCCACTCGTCCGGAGTCCATGTTTTCCCTTCCGGGAAAGCGGCGAAAAGATCATCGAAATAGGAGTGCATCTTATCGGAACAGATTTCCAGATAGATCTCTTCCTTTGTCGTCACGTATTTGTAGAGGTTTGCGCGTGTCCATGACAGCTTTCCTGCGATCGTGGACAGGGTGATCTCCTGGTAGGTGACGGAATTAAAAAGAGAGTCGGCAGCAGCCTTGATCTCTGCCATCCGGGCCTGTTTCTGTTCTTCACTTCTTGCGCGTACAAAGTCTGTCATGGGGTTCACCTCCTGTCAATTCCATGCTTTATTCAATAAATACACCATCATTATAATTGATTTCCAGGCACTTGACAAGGCATGTGGGGTATGCTAACATCAAAATTAGTTACAACATGTCACTTACGAAACAGGTGAAAACCGCGAGACTGGGACGCAAAATCCTGTTACAGTGCGCGGGCATGGAGTGCCCGTGTACTGTAACGGAAGATGATTTTAGATCCCGGCCGGTGAATCGCGTGGGAAAAGGAGAAGCGGATGGATAAGATCAAGAAAAATTTTGGATTTGGCTGTATGCGTTTCCCGATGATCGGGGAAGAGGTGGACGAGAAACAGGTCTGTCAGATGGTCGATTATTTCCTGGAACAGGGATTCAATTACTTTGACACGGCGCGCGGCTATATCAGCGGAAAGAGTGAGCTTGCGATCAAAAACTGCCTGACGAGCCGTCACCCGAGAGAGAGCTATATCCTCACGGATAAGCTGACTGGAAATTTCTTCGAAAAAGAAGAGGATATCCGTCCGCTTTTTGAGTCCCAGCTGAAACGCTGCGGAGTGGAGTATTTTGACTTTTATCTGATGCATGCCCAGAATGTTGAAAAGTTTGAAAAGTTCAAGAAATGTCATGCGTATGAGACGGCACTGAAATTCAAGGAAGAGGGAAAGATCCGCCATCTTGGAATCTCGTTCCATGACTGTGCGGAGGTCCTTGACCAGATCCTCACCGAGTATCCGCAGGTAGAGGTGGTACAGCTCCAGTTCAACTATATCGACTATGATGACCCGGCGGTTCAGTCCGGAAAATGCTATGAAGTCTGCAGAAAGCATGGAAAACCGGTGATCGTCATGGAACCGGTCCGCGGCGGCAGTCTCGCAAATCTTCCGGATAATGCAAAAGCAGTATTTGACGAGCTCCATGGCGGAAGTCCGGCGACATATGCGATCCGCTATGCGGCGGGATTCCCGGGGATCATGATGGTCCTCTCCGGAATGAGCACGATCGACCAGATGAAGGAAAATCTGGACTTTATGAAAGACTTCAGGCCGCTTGACGAGAAAGAGACACAGGCGGTAGAGAAGGTATGTGAGATCATCCGGGGCAAAAAGCTGATTTCGTGTACAGAATGCCGCTACTGTGTGGACGGCTGTCCGAAAAAGATCTTGATCCCGGATCTTTTCGACTGCATGAATGCGAAAAAGATGTATCAGAACTGGAATTCTGACCATTACTATGAAATCCACACGAATGGGCATGGAAAGGCATCCGACTGCATCAAATGCGGAAAATGTGAGCAGATTTGTCCGCAGCAGCTGAAGATCCGCGATCTGCTGTGTGATGTTGCGGCGGAATTTGAGAAGAAAGAGGCATAAAGGAGAATAACATGGGATTTCATGAACTGGAAGAAAATCTGATCGATATGGTGAAGGAGCAGCAGGCGAAGCTCGGGTTTCGCCCGGAGGTGATCCGGCTGTACTATCCGGTCTCGACGCTGAATCACTTTTTCGGGACAGATGATACCCCGGAACGGATGGAAGAGCGGCTTCAGGAGCTTGGAGTCCACACGAAGGATACGCTTGGAGCTGTTCAGGTGACCGCAAAAGGGGACCGGTTCTGTATTAAGATCCCGGAAGAGGGCAGTGTGTTCGTCCATGAACAGATGAAAGGACGGGAGTTTATCCAGGACCTTGTAGAACTTGTCGGGAGACATGGATGCAGCCTTGATGAGATCCGGGAGCTTTTCCTCAAATGGTCGGAATATGCCGTGTTTGAAGAAATTGAGGACGGCGATTTCGACTGGGCGTTCCACTTTGCGGATGGCATCCCGGATCGGTATTATTACTGTTTTAAGGATGAGGGATGCCATCTGATCTACCACCGGTTCCTGCCGGAGGATTATGAGGAGCTGCTGTAAATGGAAGACCGGTAATTTCATTGCCGATGGAGTTTACAATTCCAGCGTCGCTGCGATTTTTTTCAATGTCTCCGCAGACGCCCGGAGCTTTTCGGCTTCCTCCGCATTTAACGCGATTGGAACATGCGTCTCGATGCCGGTTAATCCCACGATGGCCGGCATGCTGAGGGAGATGCCGTCGATCCCGTACTCCCCGTGCATCATGGAGGAAACCGGGAGAATGGACCGCTCGTTGCGGATGATGCATTCGCAGATCCGTTTGACGCTCATGGCGATCCCGTAATAGGTTGCCTGTTTTTTGGAGATGATGTCATAAGCGCTGTTTTTTACGTCCTCCGCGATCCGGTCCATAGCGTGGTCATGGTCGAAATGGCCGCGCATCTCGCAGAAGGTGTTTAACGGGATCCCGGAGACGTTGGTGCTGCTCCATGCGGCGATCTCGCTGTCTCCGTGCTCTCCGATGATGAAGGAATGGACGCTGCGGCTGTCGACACCGAGATGTTCCCCGAGCGCATATTTTAACCGCGCCGTGTCGAGTACGGTTCCGGAACCGATGACACGGTTTTCCGGGAAGCCGGAGAGCTTTAACGCCGCGTAGGTCAGGATGTCGACCGGATTGGACACGATGAGGAGGATTCCCTCAAAGCCGCGCTTTGCGATCTCGGGGATGATCGTTTTGTAGATTGCGACATTTTTGTGGACCAGGTCCAGGCGCGTCTCATTCGGTTTCTGGTTCGCTCCGGCGGTGACGATGATGATTGCGGAATCGGCGATGTCATCGTAAGTTCCGGCATAGATCTTCATCTGACCGGCAAACGGGATTCCGTGGGCGATGTCCTTCGCCTCCCCATCGGCTTTGTCGTGGTTGACGTCCAAAAGGACGAGTTCGGAAAAGAGGCGGCTCTGCATCAGGGTGAATGCGGTGGCAGATCCGACGAAGCCGCATCCGATGACGGCTGCTTTTCTTGGGTTGATGGTCTGTTTCATAAAGGATCCCTCCTGTTAGCTCAGAATCGTGCGGAGATGTTCCGCGTGGAAGATGGTTTCAGTTTTTCCTTCCTGCATGTTCAGTATAGTATAACCGGAAATGAAAAACCGTTGTATTTACAACGAAAAAACCAGAAAATTCCAGAAAGACCGGAACTCTTTATGTTGGAGAATGCTGCATTAGAAGATAAGTGGTAAATGTTCAGTAGGTCTGCGCATTTACTGCGCTGACCGTAAGAAAACATAGGCGGGTAGGCAAAAATCCCATTGCCGCAGGCAATTTTTCATGGATTTTTGCTCGTGACTGTGAAGGTACTGAACAGTTACGATAAGTGTGAAAAAAGTCATGTTCCCCATCTGAAAAATAGGCGGGAACATGACTTTTTATGTAACAGCGACGTTCTGTTCTGATTTTTCTTATTTCCGCTTTTTCTTCGGATTTTCCGGAAACCATCCTTTCTTTACCCGCTCTTCCTGCTCAAATAATTCCTTGATGCTCCAGATGCAGGTGATCCCGAAAACAGCGATCAGCACGCTGATGATCATATTTGAGATCAGGAGAGAGGCGAGCAGGGAAAAAATCCCGATCCCCGCGAACACAGGCCAGACCTGTTTTCCAAAGTAATATTCTGTCTTGATGACGATCACATGAAAACTGCCGATCAGAAGAAACGTTCCGATCGCAGCGATCAGTCCGGTCCAGTTCATAAAAATTCCTTTCTGTGAATCCTTGTTTTATTATGGTCAGCGCAGAACTACTGAACAGTTACTATCTAATGTTCATAGCTTCCCGTTGTGATCGTATACTCGCCTTCGCCCTGGACAAACACGGTGCCGTCGGTTCCGATAATCGAAACGCTCTTTCCGTCAGCACCCGTGATGGAACCTTTGCAGATCAGGGAGGAGACTGTGCTGTTTCCGGTCACGGTCCATGCGGAGAGGGCATCGATCGTTACGTCACAGGTCCCGTTTCCGCCGTCGCCGGCATTTGTCTCGTCCTGAAGGATCGAGCCGGTCAGGATCGTTCCGTTCGTGAGGTTCAGCTTCAGATTGCTGATGCTGTCCCAGAGGATCGCACCGCTCATTTCCTGCTCATCTGCGGTGAAGGTGCAGTCAGCGCCGTTCTTTCCACTCTCGCCCCAGCCGCGCTTGTTGGCATTGCCGGTACACTTTAAGAAAAAGTCATTGGATGGAGAGTAGGTGATGTCCACATGTTTCAGATAGAAGGAACTCTCAGTGTTTGTCGTGTAGAACAGACCGCCGTTTAAGGAAGTCAGGCTGCCGCCCTCCATCGAAAAGTTACTCTCGCCGACCTCGGAATCGCCGGACATGCTCTGGTAGAGGATCACGGTCCAGTCGCAGTCATTCTGCTCATTTTCCGGGATGTTTCCGGAGAGCGTGCAGTTTTTGAGGGACAGGGAGTTTAAACCTTCGATGCAGACCGCCTCGGAATTTTCCGCGGAGAGCGCTGCATCGCTGACGGTAATGTCCGCAGTACAGTAGACAGCCGGGGAACCGGTTCCCTTTGACGTGTAGGTTCCACCGTTTATGGTCATGGTCCCGCCGCCGCGGTCGCTCCGGATCGCTGCGGAAGATTCGCCGTTTGTCTCAACAGTAAGGTTGGAAGCGGTGAGAGTTCCGCCGCCGGCGACGTGGATCCCTCCGGAGGTGTCCTGCTTTGTGGTGATCGTGGTGTCGGATACGGAGACATTGCCGTTGCCGTAGCTGAAGACGCCTGCACCGCCTTTCGCGTCGGTGGTGATCGTGCCGCCGGTGAGTGTCAGGGCTCCGTCTGTGGCAAGGGCAGCGGCGCCGGTGCCGTAGAAGCTGGAGTTGTCGCCGCCGGTGCTGTCGGTGGAGGTGCGGTCGATCGTGAAGTTATTTAAAGTGACAGACGCACCGCTGGTCACAAGAACTGCACTTTCATCCTTTCCGGTGGAAGCGTAGGTCTGGTCGCTTTCCTCTTTATCTTCAGAAAAGCTGGAGACAGCATCGTAGGATTCCGGTGCGGAATTCTGTCCGCCTGGGCCGCCAGGACCGCCTTCTCCGTCTGGAGGAGCCTGTTTTCCGTCCATATTTCCCAGAGTACCATCCGGCGGATTTCCTGGCCTGTCAGAATTTTCTCCCGGAGCTCCATCCGGTTTATCAGCCGGAGCGGAATCGGAAGCTTCTGTCACCTGTGCGGTAGTATCAGCGGCGGGATCAGCGGCTTTCTGTCCGCATCCGCCGACCATAAGGGTCCCTGCAAGAAGCATGCAGAAGAGTGCCTGTTTTTTCATGAGAATCAGATCCTTTCTAAAATGAAGTATACAAAGAAGTATACGAATTAAGTTTGTTAAAACTGTGAAATACACAGATTTTTCACATGGCGGAATTTGCCGAGTGTTCATGAGGTGGCGATGCGTGCCTGCACGAAGCAATCGGTTATCAAGGACAAACGCATCCGACGCGAGAAGATGTCAGGGTTCCGGTCTCGTCAATGTCTCGAGAGCTCCCAGAACGCCACCGCACTCGCCGCTGCGACATTTAAGGAGTCAACGCCATGCGCCATCGGGATCATGACCGTGTAGTCACAGCCATCGATCGTGGCGGAGGCGAGACCGTCGCCCTCGGTTCCGAGGATCACGGCGAGCTTTTCTTCTGAGAGAAGTCCGGGATCATCGATGGAGACGGAATCTTCCTTTAATGCCATGGCGGCAGTCTTGTATCCCATGGCTTTGAGGTGTGTAAGTCCGCCTGCGGAGAGATCGGCCTCTTTCGGAAAATAAGTCCACGGGATCTGGAAAACGGTTCCCATGCTGACTCTGGCGGCTCTCCGGTAAAACGGGTCGCTGCAGCCGGAGGAGAGTAGGACGGCATCCATGCCGAGCGCTGCGGCTGAGCGGAAGATGGCGCCGATATTTGTTGGATTTACAACATTTTCGAGCACGGCGATCCGGCGTTTTCCTTTACAGATCTCCTCCACAGAAGGCATCGGCTTCCGCTTCATGGCGCAGAGAAGTCCGCGTGTCAGTGCGAAGCCGGTGAGATTTGTGAGAAGAGAGGCAGCTGCGGTATAAACGGGAAGGTCCGGGTAATCGGAAAAAAGTTCCGGGATCCATGGATCCGTCTGCCGGTCCTCAATCAGGACGGAGACAGGTTCGTATCCGGCATTCAGGGCGCGGCGGATCACATTCGGGCTTTCCGCAATGAAGATCCCGGGGGCCGGTTCGTTGATATGATAAAGCTGGGACTCGGAATAGCGGGAAAAGAGGTCGAGTTCCGGCAGATTAAGGTCGGTGATCGTTATGATTGCTGGCATAAAATCTCCTTTTCGGCTCAGTCTGTTTCTTCTTTTAAGCAGATCAGGTTGCTGACATACGGGCGTTTCCCGGAAAGCACCTCATCGTAAAAATTCTGCTTCCAGTCGATATAGTCGATGCTGTTCTCCAGCTCCCGGATGGATTCGCGCAGCATTTCCTGCTTTCTGGAAAGCATTTCCTTTCGTTTCATGATCGTGCTCTCGCCCTGAAGACAAAGGGCAAGATATTCCTTCATTTCCTGAATGCTCATCCCGCATTTTTTCAGGCAGACCAGGTCTTTGATCCATTTTACATCATGTTCATCGAAAATACGGCGGTTGTTGCTGTCGCGTTTTACGTTGGCAGATACCGAAAGCCATTGACCGGTTGTTACAATCGGAATATATAATCGGTAGTATCAATCGGATTATAGCATGAGAGACCCGAAAAGACAAGGAACGGTTCGGCAGGCCGCTGGTTCCTGTCCGCGCATTGCGCAAACATGTGTTATGATATTCGGGCTGAATCTCCTGCTTGCAGGAATCATGAAAGGACGAAAAAGAGCAAAATGAAACTGAACAGAGTGAAACAGATCAGTATAGTCATGGCGGCCGCAGATGTCGTGGATAACGGACTGTCTGTTTCGAGAAACAACGTTCCGAAGGCGCAGGCAGATGTGAAAGAGTGGACGGATTTGTTATCACTTGGAAATTAATGCTGCGGTTGTACGCGGCGGAAGATGGGAAAATCTGATGAATGGTGCCTGGAAAACAATCAGCGGTTGGTTAGGCAGAGAGATGGAAGCTAGAAATTTGGAAGAATCGGAAATCGAAAGGAGGAAAATGAACTTGAAGGCAGTGGAGCAGCTTCCGGACAGCGTGGTGCATCTGACATATCTGACGAAAAAGAAGCTGGACTGAGACAGGAAGAGTATGCCTGCCCGGATCAGAAAATAATGAATGAAAAGGCGCCGTGCACGGACAGGAAAAATCCGTGTATAGGCGCCTTTCAACACGAAGATTATAAGCATAGCGCAGGAAATACCTTCACTTGACAAGCAGGTACTTGCATGATACGATTATATTAGTTACAACGTGTCACTTAAACGACGAATGTCCGTGAACGGCGGATATTCCCTGGTCCTGCGGGGAGGAAAAAGATGGATTTTTTCAGAAAAAGCACGGCAAAGAAAAATGCGGATCAGAAAGGAAATCTGACGGAAGGACCGATCGCGAAGGGGCTTTTTACGTTTATGATCCCGATCTTTCTCGGTCAGCTTCTGCAGCAGCTCTACAACATGGCGGACGCCTGGGTTGTCGGGAACTATGCGAGCAATGATGCATTCGCGGCGGTCAGCCTGTCCGGAAATGTGACAATGTCGGTGATCACGCTCTTCGGCGGGATCGCGATCGGCGGCGGAGTCGTGATCTCAAAATACTTTGGAGCACAGGACGAGGAGAACCTGCGGCGGGCAGTCCACACGAACTTCCTTCTGGGGATCGTGTTTTCTATTCTCGCGACGATCATCGGTCAGGTGTTTGTCCCGATCCTGCTTGGCTGGCTTCACACGCCGGACAGCGTAATGACGGAGGCGCGACTGTACTTTGGAATCTATTTTGCCGGCGTCTCCACGGTCATCATGTACAACATCTGCATGAACATCATGCGGGCGGTCGGGGACAGCGTACATCCACTCTATTACCTGATCTTTTCCTCCGTGGTGAACATGATCCTGGATCTCATTTTTGTCGCCGGATTCAAATGGAGCGCAGCCGGAGCCGCGGTTGCGACCGTGATCGCGCAGGGACTCAGCGTTTTTTTATGCCTGTCACGCATGGTAAAGGACGGTGGGGCAGCGACGATCCATTGGAAGGAACTGCGCTTCCATAAAGAAATGATCCGCCAGGTTATCGTCCAGGGACTTCCGACGGGGCTCCAGAACTCGGTCATCAGCATTGGAAATCTCGTTGTCCAGTCAAATATCAATACATTCGGCGCATTCGCGATCTCCGGACAGGGTGCCTTTGCGAAGCTTGAGGGGATCGCGTTTCTCCCGATCATGAGCATGTCCATGGCGCTCACGACCTTTGTGAGCCAAAATCTTGGAGCCGGGAGAGCAGACCGGGCAAAAAAAGGCTCCGCCATCGGCCTTGCGTTCGGCATGGTGATGGCAGAGCTTGTGGGAATCTGTCTTTTTATCTGGATCCCGATCCTTCTTAGGATCTTTGTCGATGCACCGGAAGCGATCCGCTTCGGAACGATCCATGGAAGAACGGTTGCACTGTTCTTTTTCCTTCTGGCATTTTCCAACTGCGCGTCCGGCGTCCTCCGCGGAGCCGGAAAATCAGTGGTCCCGATGTTCACGATGCTCATCTGCTGGTGCGGGATCCGCGTTCTCTACGTGACGATCGCACTCCGGATCATTCCGGTATTCCGGACGATCTCATCGGCTTACCCGCTGACATGGAGCTTAAGCTCGATCATTTTTATCGTATTCTTGCTTCGGATGGACTGGGAAAAGCAGATTTAAATCTCTTTTCCGCGTTCATTGATCACGAGTGCCATAAATTCTAACGGCTCATCAAACGGATTTTTGATGGCATGGCTCTGACCAACCTCGATCACACAGACATCGCCCGGGTGGATCTCGGTCTCTGTGTGGTCGTTGTCCTCAAAGATCCCCTTTCCTTTGATCACATAGTACGGCTCGGTATTTTCTACATGCTGGTGGAAACCGATGCTGCCGTGCGGCGGGATGATCACGTGTGCGTACATGGATGCATGTCCCATGAGCTCGTCCTTGCTTAAAAGATGACGGATCTCGACGGTGCCTTCACCGCCTCTTAAATTCGGTACAAATGCGACTTCTGTTTTTCTGACCATAGTGGAAACCTCCCTGAAATATTTCAATAAAAATCTGCCGGGCAGCCATCTTTGCGGGATTGGTCTGCCTAAAATATTGACAAATTTATTATACTGCATATTTAGAAAAAGAAAAATCTGATTTTATATTTTTCGCAACCCGGCAATATGTTTATATATGCCTGAATAGTATGGCCGCTGTAGGTGTTCTTGCATTTTCCATTTGGGTTCAAAACATGAGAAAATATATTTTTTACATTTAAGATCAAAATGCTGGGATACAAGAGAAAAATACCAGGAATGCCCCCTGAGTGAACGAGATTCAGGGGGCATTTTATATTCTGCATGGCGGTGATTTCAGACAGATGATCGGCTTACCCAAGTGTATGGAAGAAATCCACCGTCTTATTCACTTTCTTCATCAGATGATCAAACATCTCCGGTGTCAGGGACTGGGCACCGTCGCAGAGGGCTTTTTCAGGATTGTTGTGGACCTCGATCATGAGACCGTCAGCTCCGGCTGCGATCGCTGCCATAGCGAGCGGCTCGACCATGAAACGGATCCCGGCTGCGTGGCTCGGGTCGATGATGACCGGAAGGTGAGTTTTCTTCTTTAACATCGGGACAGCGGAGATATCGAGCGTATTTCTGTAGGAAGTCTCGAAAGTACGGATCCCGCGCTCACAGAGGATGACCTTTTCATTTCCACCTGCCATGATGTACTCGGCACTCATCAAGAGCTCGTCCAGAGTGTTGGCAAGTCCGCGCTTTAAGAGGATCGGCTTGTCGATCTTTCCGAGAACCTTTAAGAGCTCGAAGTTCTGCATATTTCTCGCACCGACCTGGATGACATCCACGTCATCGAAGAGCGGGAGATGCTCAGCACTCATGATCTCTGTGACGACCGGGAGACCTGTGGCTTTTTTTGCCTCGAGGAGAAGATCAAGACCGTGCTCATGAAGCCCCTGGAATGCGTACGGGGAAGTTCTCGGCTTGAAAGCACCGCCGCGGAGAAGAGTAGCGCCGGAGCGTTTCACATCCTCAGCGACCTCTGTGATCTGTTCCTTCGTCTCGATCGAACACGGTCCGGCGATCACCTGGAAATTGCCGCCGCCGATCTTTCTGCCGCAGATATCGATCACGGTGTCATCCGGGTGCATGGAGCGGTTTGCCTTTTTGTACGGCTCGCGGATCCGGCGGACATCCTCAACGACATCGTTGGCGCGCAGCCAGTCCTCATGGATCATACTCGTATCACCGATCAGTCCGATCAGGGAAGCTTCGGTTCCCTCAGAGAGATGAAGCTTGAAGCCCTGGTTTACAAGTTCGGTCTTTAAAGATTCTACTTTCTGTTTATTGGCGTCTTTCTTTAAGATAATGATCATGATTGTTTTCTCCTTTTTTCTGTTAAAATAAAAAATCCGGTGTCTGCTGCAATCGCAAACACCGGCTCCACGTTTTCGTTACGTTTCCTCAGGCCCTTTGACCTTCGATCGGAGAGGTTTGTTTTTTGCAGCAGAAACAGTCCGCGCCGTAATAATAGCCCGGAAAATAATAAAAAGAATAGGATGCAAAAAGATTCATCATCTGGTTCTTCATATCTGCTGTTCTCCTCTCTGAAGATTGACCGCCGGATCGATTCTTTCCGGCTGCTGAAGTTATCATAGCGCTGTCAGATGCATTTGTCAATAGAAAAATTCAATAAGTTGAAGTTTTACGCTTTTATGTGATAAAATATACAAAAGAATGAAATAATAAAGGCTAAAAAATAAAGAAGAGCAGAAGAATGATTAGAACAAAAAAGATCCGAACAGCAGTGGGGATAGAAGACTAGTTGTAAATTTGTAAGTACGATACAAGGACGTAAAAGGTCAGGATTACAGAAGACGGGAATATCACGAAAAATCCCCGGCGCAGCCATGTGCTCATAACTATGCCGGGGATTTCCAGCCGATCAAAATCTCTATATCCTATTCCAATGACACCGTATTCGCAATGATCTCCACGCACCGCTCGATCCCGAGAGTACCGCTGTTTAAGCAGAGATCATAATTTTTCGGTTTGCCCCACTCATTGCCGCTGTAGTACTGATAGTAGTCGCGGCGCTTCGCGTCGATGGCACGAATCCGGCTTTCCAGCTTCTTCACATCCTCATCCGGTTCCTTTTCAAGCGCCAGGATGCGCTCCACACGCTTTTTGAGACCGGAGGAGATAAATACCCGGAAAGCATCCTCAACGATCACGTCAGAACATCTTCCGATGATGACACAAGGTCCCTGGTTCGCAAGCTGGCGGATGATCTTCGACTGGATCACAAAAAGCTGATCAGAAACTGGGATCTCATAGGCAGGGGAGAAAGGATCGACCGTTGCGAGATCATCATAGTTGATCCGCTTCTGTCTGGCGATCACCTCATCGTTTGCGTGAAAAAGATCCTCAGAGATATTGCTGTCTTCGGCCGCCATAGCGATCAGTTCCTTATCGTAAACAGGAATCCCAAATTTCTTTGCGAGGCAGACGCCGATCTCGCGTCCGCCGCTGCCGAATTCACGGCTGATAGTGATGACTTTGCTCATAATATCTTCCTCCCCTGTACAAGTTGCTATTATCCTTAATTCTGCACAGTTTCAGTGCTGTCTGTAAAGAGTATACCATAAAATCGCCAAAAAGTTACACAAAATTTTCCAATTTATAGAACTGTAAGAAAATATAAAACAGGCTCAACGCGTCCCACCTTCCGCCACTATGAATCATTCAAAAAAATTACGGCCCACGCAACGCGTAAGCCGTAACCACAGATCAATCCACTTACTCACTCAGATAAGCTTTCTTCACCTGATCATTATTCATCATATCCTTCGCATCCCCACTCAAAACGATCTTCCCCGTCTCAAGCACATACGCCTTATTCGCGATCGAAAGCGCCTTCTTCGCATTCTGCTCGACCAGGAGAACCGTCACACCGTCGCGGTTGATACTCTGGATAATGTCAAACACCTCATTCACATAGATCGGAGACAGACCCATCGACGGCTCGTCAAGAACGATCAGCTTCGGGTGGCTCATGAGAGCGCGGCCCATGGCGAGCATCTGCTGCTCACCGCCGGAGAGGGTACCGGCTGGCTGGTTCACACGCTCCTTCAGACGCGGGAAACGCTCGTAGATCATGTTCAACGTCGCTTCCATCTCCGCCTTGTCCTTTCTCGTATAAGCGCCCAGCTTTAAATTCTGGAGAACGGAGAGCGTGGAGAACACGCGGCGCCCCTCCGGAACATGGGCGATGCCCATGCTGACAAGCTTGTAGCCCGGGACTCTTGTGATATCGGTTCCCTCATAGATGATATGTCCGGAACGGGCACTTAAAAGTCCTGTTACCGTGTGCAGCGTAGTCGTCTTACCGGCACCGTTGGCACCGATCAGAGCAACGATCTCTCCCTGGTTTACATCGAAGGAGATTCCCTTTAAAGCCTGGATCACGCCATAATAGACTTCCAGATCTCTTACTTCCAGCATTGCCATAATCTGTTTCTCCTCCTATTCATCACCGAGATATGCCTTGATAACATCCGGATTGCTCAAAACTTCCTGCGTAGGACCTGTGCAGAGAACCTGACCGAAGTTTAACACGGTGAGGCGCTCACAGATGCCGCTGACGAGTTTCATATCGTGTTCGATCAGGAGAATGGTCATTCCGAAATGGTCGCGGACGAAGCGGATCGTCTCCATCAGCTCCGCGGTCTCGTTCGGGTTCATGCCGGCCGCCGGCTCATCGAGAAGAAGAAGCTTCGGCTCTGTTGCGAGCGCGCGGGCGATCTCAAGCTTTCTCTGCTTACCGTAAGGAAGGTTGGATGCCTTGAAATCACACTCATTGTCGAGTCCGAACACCTTTAAGAGCTCCATGGCTTCCTCATCCATCTCTTTTTCGACCTTATAATAGCGCGGGAGACGGAGAATTCCCTCGATCGTGGAGTAGGTGTGGTGATTGTGAAGTCCTGCCTTTACATTGTCAAGAACGGAGAGGTCCTTGAAGAGACGGATGTTCTGGAAAGTACGGGCAATTCCGGCCTTGTTGATGTCGGTCGTGGACTTTCCGGTAAGGTTCTGACCGTCTAAGAGGATCGTTCCCGTATCCGGCTTATAAACACCGGTCAGAAGGTTGAAGATCGTGGTCTTGCCGGCACCGTTCGGTCCGATGAGGCCGTAGAGCTGGCCCTTTTCGATATTGATCGCAAAATTGTTGACAGCCTTTAAGCCGCCGAAGGAGATGCTCAGTCCCTTTACACTTAACATGTCTGACATTTTAAGCTTCCCCCTTTCCGGAATGTGTGGTATGTGATGCAAATCCGCCGAAAATCCGTTTGCGGAGCGTGATGAACTGCGGTGCAGAGTTGAAGAGCATCGCAAGGATCAGGACGATCGCGTAGATCAGCATACGGTAGTTGTTTAAGCCTCTTAAAAGCTCCGGGAGCAGATAGAGGATGACGGTGGAGATCACCGATCCGCGGATGCTTCCGATTCCGCCGAGAACGACGTATACAAGGATCATGATGGACATGTTGTAGCCGAAGTTCTTTGGGAGAGCAGTCAGTGTGGTCAGGTTGTGGGCGTAGAGAACGCCGGCAACACCTGCTAAAGCTGCGGAGATGCTGAATGCGAGCAGCTTATATTTCGTGATGTTGATTCCGATGGACTCAGCAGCGATGCGGTTGTCACGGATGGACATGATCGCGCGGCCCGTTCTGGAATTTACAAGGTTCATGACGATCACGAGAGTGATCAGGACCAGGATGATACCGATCGTAAAGGTTGCGGCCTGCGGAGTTCCGGTGATTCCCTGCGGTCCCTTGATGAGGACTTCACCGCCGTCTTTTAAGCCGAGGGACATGGAGTCCTTAAAGGAAATGTGGAAACCATCTGCGTCCCGTCCAAGGAATATGGCGTTGATGAGGTTCTTGATGATCTCACCGAATGCCAGGGTAACGATCGCGAGATAGTCACCGCGCAGACGTAAAACCGGGATACCGATCAGGATACCGCATACAGCTGCAGCGGCAGCGCCGATAAAAATCGCGATTACAAGGCTTACAGTCGGATTTAAGGTTCCCTTCATGCATTTGGAGAAGAGGGCACCGGCGAATGCACCGACGCACATGAATCCCGCATGTCCAAGGCTTAATTCACCGAGGATTCCGACGGTAAGGTTTAAGGATACTGCCATGATCACATAGATACAGAACGGGACGAGAAGTCCCTTTAAAAGGCTGGATACATGTCCGGTGTTCATGAGGATCTCCATGATGAGCCAGGCAGCGGCCACCATTCCGAGGGTGATCATATTGTTGACGAATGTTTTCTTTTTTGCTGTACTTTTCATGTCGATCACCTACACTTTCTCGTTCAGTTTCTTGCCCAGGATACCGGTCGGACGTACTAAAAGGACGATGATCAGTACGGAGAACACGATCGCATCGGAAAGCTGGGAAGAGATATACGCTTTTGACAGGATCTCAATAATTCCGAGCAGGACTCCGCCGATCAGGGCGCCCGGGATGGAACCGATCCCGCCGAAAACTGCGGCTACGAAAGCCTTGATACCAGGCATGGATCCTGTGTACGGGGTCAGGGACGGGTAAGCGGAGCAGAGCAGCACGCCTGCGATCGCAGCGAGAGCAGAACCGATCGCGAATGTTAAGGCGATCGTACCGTTTACGTTTACACCCATTAAGGTTGCAGCGCCGCGGTCCTCAGAGACAGCGAGCATTGCCTGACCTGCTTTTGTCTTGTTGATAAATGCGGTAAGTCCGATCATGATGACGATACAGGAGAGGATCGTAACGGTCGTCTCTCCGGTGATCGTGATGGCTCCGTCTGCGAGCTTGATCGCCGGGAATGTCACAACGGATGTAAAGGACTTTGTGTCGGCTCCGAATAAGAGGAGAGCGACGTTCTGTAATAAGTAGCTGACACCGATCGCCGTGATCAGGACGGACAGCGGGGAGGCGTCACGCAGTGGTTTGTAGGCAACGCGCTCGATGACGATACCGAGGAGCGTGCACACGACAACGGCCAGGAGCACGCTTAAGAAAGTCGGCATTCCCAGGTAGCGCGTTGTGATAAATACGGTATAGCTTCCGACCATGATGATATCTCCATGGGCGAAGTTCAGCATTTTGGCAATTCCGTAGACCATGGTGTATCCGAGTGCGATGATCGCGTAGACACTGCCAAGGCTGATTCCATTGATTAAATAGTTGATAAAACCCATCATAACTTTTACACCTCGGTATCTTTTCCGGCGGGTTTTCGCCGGTTCTTGCGGTCTATAATAGGAACGTACAGACCGGATGGACAGTTGCGGGCGGGATCCTGCTGACGGATTTTTGCCCCCGACAGCAAATTTTATGTTCATAATACCATAAGACCCTGAAAGAAACAAGAGGATTGCCGAAGCGACAATCCTCTTAATTCTGTCATTGTTACGGTTCACATGATGTGTCCGGTAACGTCATTCTTTCATGTCTGATTACATCGCCTGGTAAGCGCCGTCTACAACCTTGACAGCCTTCGGTGCCTTGTGCGGCTCGCCGTCTTCTGTCCATGTCATGTTCTCACCTGTAAGACCGTTTACAGTGACCTTTAACATTGCTTCTTTCATCTTGTCGCATGTATCGCTTACAGAAGTCTCCGGTGTGATGCCAGCTTCCTCAGCAGCAGCTTTGATCGCATAGATCGCATCGTATGCATCAGCAGCGAACTGGATCGGTGTCTCGCCGTATTTCTCTTTGTAAGCAGTTACGAACTTCTGTGTGAGCTCGTCGTCAGCATCTGCTGCGAACGGTGTTAAGAGCATTAAGCCCTCAGCAAGCTTTGTATCGAAGTTGTCAACCTGAAGGATACCGTCCATACCGTCACATCCGAAGAATTTCGGAGCGTAACCCATAGTGTTTGCCTGGTTGAGGATCAGGGATGCCTCTGTGTAGTAGATCGGAAGGAATACAAGGTCAGCGCCTGCATCCTTTGCTTTCTGAAGCTGTGTGGAGAAGTCCTTGTTGGAATCAGCTGTGAATGCCTCAGCAGCAACGATATCAAGACCATGGTTTGCAGCCTCGGAAGCGAACCTCTCGTAGATACCGCTGGAATATACATCGGAGCTGTCGTAGATCACTGCGATCTTATCAGCAAGCTTGTTCTCAGCAATGTAGGTTGCGGATGCAGCACCCTGATCCGGGTCAGAGAAGCATACGCGGAATACGTTCGGGTTCTGTGCACACTCAACGGAAGAACCGGACGGTGTGATCTGGAACATATTGTCAGCCATTGTCTTGTCAGCGACTGCTACGCACGGAGCGGATGTTACAGTACCCATGAGCATCTGCATGCCCCAGTCTTTTAAGGTGTTGTAAGCGTTGACGGATTTTTCTGCGTCATGCTCATCATCCTGGAACTGGAAATCGATCTGGTAGCCGTTGATGCCGCCGTCAGCATTGATCTCATCAACTGCGATCTGTGCGCCGTTCTTAACTGCGAGACCGTATACGGCAGCTGCACCTGTAACCGGGCCGATACCACCGATCTTGAATACTTCACCGGAAGTTGCTGTGCTCTCTCCGGCAGCGGCTGTTGTCGCGTCAGCTGCTGCAGCTGTTGTTTCTGTTGTGGAAGAAGAGCTTCCACATGCTGTTAAAGATGCTGCCATTGCCATTGCAAGGCCAAGGCTTAAAAATCTTTTTTTCATAATGTTTCCTCCTCTGGAACTTGTTATCATGATAACCATTCACTGCTTTGTCAATTTGAAGTGGAACGGTTAAAGATTATTTTGAATTATAGGGAGTTTACTTCAGAATGTCAAGCTAATTAAAATTTTAACGGGGAAAAACACGTATTTTTTACGGGTTTATAGCATTTTGGGGAGAAAAACGCTGGATTTATTCTGAGTTGCGGAATAAAACAAGGCTTGTTTTACTGGATGGAAAGAAGCCGGTATTCCGCATTTCAAAGCGGCAGAATCCGCAGCTTCCGTTTGGAAATATTCTGTCCGTAAAAAATAGCGGACGTGTCAGACGATGTGTCTCTGTGATTGACAAAATGCGCGGGAATCGGTAAAATCTGAGTAACTGGGCGAACGAAGATCCTGGCCATCCGAACCGGCCGGAAAGGAGAGTATTATGACGCTTACGCAGTTAAAATATGTGATCACGATCGCAGACACCGGTTCCATGAACGAAGCGGCGAAGCTCCTGTTTATTTCCCAGCCGAGTCTCTCACTGGCGTTAAAGGAGCTGGAACATGAGATCGGAACGGAGCTTTTTAAGAGAAGCAACCGCGGCGTTGTCCTGACCCCGGAAGGACAGGAGTTCCTGGGCTATGCCAGGCAGGTCACGGAACAGTATAAGCTGATGGAGTCCCGCTATATCGAAAAGAAGAACGTGAAGAAAAAATTCGGCGTTTCCATGCAGCATTATACGTTCGCGGTGAATGCGTTCATTGAGATGGTCAAGCAGTTCGGCATGGATGAATACGAATTTGCGGTGCGGGAGGAAAAGACTTACGAGGTCATCGAGGATGTGAAGACATTCCGCAGTGAGATCGGTATTCTTTATTTAAACGACTTTAACCGGAAAGTCCTCACGAAGCTGTTTGATGAGTCAGATCTGGAATTCTGTCCGCTGATGGACTGCGGGATCTATGTCTATCTCTGGAAAGGTCATCCGCTGGCCGGTCAGGACGAGATCACGATCGAGGAACTTCAGGAATATCCGTGTCTCTCCTTTGAACAGGGAAATTATAATTCCTTCTATTTTGCCGAGGAAGTCCTCAGCACCTACAGCTATAAACGGCTGATCCGTGCAAATGACCGTGCGACCCTGTTAAACCTGATGGTGGGCTTAAACGGATATACGCTCTGTTCCGGGATCCTCTGCGACAATCTGAACGGATCGGATTACCTTGCCGTCAAGTTAAAGTCGGATGAGGTCATGACGATCGGATATCTGAAGAGAAAAGGAATCGCGCTAAGCCCGTTGGGACAGAAATATCTGGAGGAGATCCGGAAATTTGAGGGAATGTGACGGATCAAAATAGCAATAGGAAAAACCTATAGCCAGGCACATAGCGAATATATTGGACGAGGGCAGATACCAGGTGGTATGCTGATAAGCATCCGAAAAAGAACGGATAAAAGGCAGATTATAACGGAAACAATAGATTAACCTGTAGTTATAAGTGACTTAACTGCCGGTTATATGGTCTATTATAATAAGGAAGAAACTCATTCAAAACCGGAAAAGATCCTCGGAAACAGTGCAGAGAAGATCCAGGAAATATGAAAAAACAGTGAAGGAACCGATCAGAAAATGCAGACAGACAGAAAAGAAGCGCTCCGCTATCTGGGGCTTGGAAAACATGAACCGGATCCGGAGACGGAGCGGCTTTTAGAGGAATGTATCCGGGAAGCAGAGAGTGCGGCAGATTTCAGACATCTGATCCGGGAGTATCCGCTGATCATGGAAGATGATGGGACGATCAATGGCGGATGTTTTTGGGTGAAGAGTGAAAATTTAAGAAAAAACCTGGCTGGCTGTGATTCCGTGTTGGTGATGGCGGTCACTGTCGGCGCACAGGTGGACAGACTTCTGGCCAGGTACGGGAAACTTTCCGTGGCAAAAGCGGTGGTCATGCAGGCTGCCGCCGCTGCGATGGTGGAAGCTTACTGCAATGAACTGAATGCCGGGTGGAAAAAGGAATATCTGGAAAAAGGCCTCTATCTCAGACCGAGATTTTCGCCGGGATACGGAGATTTTCCGCTGTCGGCGCAAAAAGAGATCCTTGACGGCCTGGAGGCGGGGAAAAGGATCGGGATCACTCTGACAGAGGGATACCTTATGATGCCGTCAAAATCGGTGACGGCGGTGATCGGTGTGAGCAGGACACCGGCAGCATGTACGATCGAAGGATGTGAAGCGTGCGGGAAAAAGGACTGCGCGTTCCGGAGATGTCAGGACTGAGATACAGAAAATAAAAAATGATGGAAAATTACGAGCTGATCCGGTCAGGATCCGGATCAGGGACGATAGGAGAGAACCATGAATATTCTGGAACTGATGAAAGAGAGACGAATTTATTTTGACGGAGGAATGGGAAGTCTTCTGCAGGCGAGAGGACTGCAGCCCGGAGAACTTCCGGAGACATGGAATCTTTCCAAACCGGAGATCATCGAGGAGATCCACAGGGAATACCTGGAAGCAGGCTCTGATGTGGTGACGACCAATACCTTCGGTGCGAACCATTTTAAATTCAAGGCCGAGGACGGATATTCGGTGCAGGAGATCGTTGCGGCAGCGGTGGGAAATGCGAAGCGCGCGATCAAAGCCTGCGGACACGGATACGCGGCGCTCGACATGGGACCGACCGGAAAGCTCTTAAAGCCGTACGGTGATCTCGAGTTTGAGGATGCCTATGAGGCGTATAAAGAGGTGGTCATCGCCGGAAAAGAGGCGGGAGCCAACCTTGTGATCATCGAGACGATGGGAGACGGCTACGAGTTAAAGGCGGCAGTCCTGGCAGCAAAAGAAAACAGCAATCTCCCGGTCTTTGCGACGATCACCCTCGATGAAAAGGGAAAAATGCTGACCGGAGGAAATGTGGAGTCCGTGACGGCGCTTTTGGAAGGCCTCGGCGCCGATGTGATCGGATTAAACTGCGGACTTGGACCGATCCAGCTTCTTCCGTTTTTAAAAGATATGGTACGTGTTTCCTCCACACCGATCCTTGTAAACCCGAACGCAGGACTCCCGAGAAGTGAGGGCGGAAAGACTGTCTACGATATCAATGCGGACGAGTTTGCCGAGGCGATGAAGGAGATGGCACGGAACGGGGCGACGGTCCTCGGAGGCTGCTGCGGAACGACGCCGGAGCACATTCACAAGACAAAACTTGTCTGCGACGCGATCCCGGTCTGTGAGATCACAGATAAAGGACGGACCGTGATCTCCTCCTACTCCCATGCGGTGACGTTCGGCGGCCGCCCGATCCTGATCGGAGAGCGGATCAATCCGACCGGAAAGCCGAAATTCAAGCAGGCATTAAAGGATAAGGACCTGACATACATCCTCTCCATGGGTGTTGCCCAGCAGGAGAGCCGCGCCGATGTTCTCGACGTCAACGTGGGACTTCCGGGGATCGATGAACCACAGATGATGGTGGATGTCGTGAAGGAACTTCAGGGTGTCCTGGACCTGCCGCTGCAGATCGATACTTCCGATCCGGTGGCGATGGAGCGGGCGCTCAGGATCTACAACGGAAAACCGCTGATCAACTCGGTAAACGGAAAGAAAGAGGTCATGGAACAGATCTTCCCGCTCGTAAAGCATTACGGCGGTGTTGTCGTTGCCCTGGCACTCGATGAGGACGGGATCCCGGAGACTGCGGACGGAAGAATTGCGGTCGCGAAGAAGATCTACGAGACGGCGGCATCCTACGGGATCCCGAAGAAGGACATTCTCGTGGACTGCCTCTGCATGGCGGTTAGCTCCGATAAGAACGGGGCGCTTACAACCCTGGAAACTGTGCGGAGAGTCCGGGACGAGCTGGGCGGAAAGACGGTTCTCGGCGTTTCCAACGTGTCATTCGGACTTCCGATGCGCGAAAATATCAATGCGTCATTTTTCCTTCTCGCAATGCAGAATGGGCTTTCTGCAGGGATCGTGAACCCGAATCTGGAAGCGATGATGCAGGTTTACGACAGTTTCCTGGTGCTGACGGCGCAGGATGAGAACTGTGCGGGATATGTGGGGATCTACGGTCCGAAGGAAGCGGAGAAAAAGAGACAGAAGGAGATCTTAAAGGCAGCGGCTGTGAACCAGGCGGCAGGCGTGAGCGGGACTGCGGGCACCGGAAGTGCGGCAGGTTCCGGAACTGCATCCGGGGCAGGAGCAGCGGATACGGGCTCTGCGTTAAAGAAGAGTATCATAAAGGGAATGTCTCAGGCGGCGTCTGATGCGGCGAGACTTGCCCTGAAGGATACGGATGCGCTCGAACTCATCAACACGGACATGATCCCGGCTCTCGACGAGGTCGGAAAGGGATTCGAGGCCGGAACGGTGTTCCTTCCGCAGCTTCTGATGAGTGCGGAGGCTGCGAAGGCGGCGTTTGCTGTCGTGAAGGAGTCCATGGAGGCGAGCGGAGAGGTTCAGGAGAAGAAGGGAAAGGTGATCCTGGCGACGGTGAAGGGGGATATCCATGATATTGGGAAGAATATCGTGAAGGTCCTTCTGGAAAATTATAGTTTTGATGTGATCGATCTTGGAAGAGATGTTACGCCGGAGACGGTCGTGGAAGAGGCGATCAGGGAGCATGTGCCGGTGGTCGGGCTCAGTGCTCTTATGACGACAACGGTTCCGTCGATGGAGGAGACGATCAAGGCGCTGAGGAAGGATGCGCCCTGGGTGAAGGTCATGGTCGGAGGTGCGGTTCTGACGCAGGAGTATGCGGATGCGATCGGGGCGGATGCGTATTGCAAGGATGCGATGGCGTCGGTGAATTTTGCGACGAGTGTGATCGGGAAGTAAGAGATCAGAGCGTGATATAAGTTTGACTGCCTGGGTTCTTTGGAATCCGGGCAGTTTGTTTTTGCGGGAGGAAGAAATTGGCGAGAGCGGGGCGGAGAGCTTCCGGGCAGGAGTGCGGTGGGATCCTTCCCCGTATTCATGCACTCCTGACCGGAAGCTCTCCGCTGCAGGCGCAAGGAGTGCGCCGTTGCTGCGCTCGGCGCGGATTGTGCAAAAAAGTGTGCGGAAGTATGGATTTTTCTACCGTGATACGGTATAATGATAGTTACTGTATCAGTCTGCGGTATTGTTTGGCTGTTTTGGTGCGGCGAATGGGATGATCGCAGACTCGCACGCTAATAAAGGAGAAGATCAGATGAAAAAGATTCTGGATATCATCACGGATGAGATGAGAAAAGCTTTTGCGGCGAATGGTTATGACGAGAATTTTGCGAAAGTGACGTTGTCTAACCGCCCGGACCTTTGCGAGTATCAGTGCAATGGTGCGATGGCAGCTGCAAAGACATATAAAAAGAAACCGATCGATATCGCGAACGGTGTCGTAGAGCAGTTAAAGGACAGCAAGGTGTTTGAAGAGGTGAATGCCGTTATGCCGGGATTCATCAATTTAAAGGTAGATGCTTCTTTTCTTTCTGACTATATGAACGGAATGAAGGATGCGAAGAAGCTTGGTATGGATGAGGTCGAGAATCCGGAGACGATCATTATCGACTATGGCGGAGCGAATGTTGCGAAGCCGCTTCATGTTGGTCATCTTCGTTCTGCGGTGATCGGTGAGGCGTTAAAGCGCATGGGACGTTTTGTCGGCCACAAGGTGATCGGTGATGTTCATCTCGGTGACTGGGGGCTTCAGATGGGACTTATCATCGAGGAGTTAAAGGACAGAAAGCCGGAGCTTCCGTATTTTGATCCGAATTTTACAGGGGAGTATCCGGAGGAGGCACCGTTTACGATCTCTGAGCTTGAGGAGATTTACCCGGCGGCGAGCGGAAAGTCCAAGGTGGATGAGGCGTTCAAGGAGCGTGCGCAGGAGGCAACTTTCAAGCTTCAGAGTGGATATGCGCCGTATCGTGCGATCTGGAAGCACATCATGAATGTGTCTTTAAAGGATTTGAAGAGAAACTATGCAAATCTCGATGTTGATTTTGATCTCTGGAAAGGGGAGAGCGACGCGCAGCCGTATATCCCGGGACTGATCAAGGATCTTCAGGATAAGGGACTTGCTTACGAGAGCCAGGGTGCTCTTGTTGTCGATATCGCGGAGCCGACCGATACGAAGGAGCTTCCGCCGTGTATCGTGAGAAAATCCGACGGAGCCGCTCTCTATGCGACTTCTGACCTTGCAACGATCGTTGAGAGAGAGGAAGATTTCAAGCCGGATCACTACATCTATGTTGTGGACAAGCGCCAGGAGCTTCATTTTACCCAGGTGTTCCGTGTTGCGAAGAAGGCGGGGATCGTTCCGGCAGACCGGAAGATGGATTTCGTCGGTTTCGGAACGATGAACGGAAAGGATGGAAAGCCGTTTAAGACGAGAGAGGGCGGCGTTATGCGTCTGGAGAACCTGATCGCGGATATCGATGAGGCTGCTTACAACCGTATTATGGAAAACCGTACCGTCTCCGAGGATGAGGCGAAGAAGACAGCTGAGATCGTTGGTCTTGCCGCTTTAAAATACGGGGATCTCTCCAACCAGGCGACAAAGGATTATGTCTTCGATATCGACCGGTTTACTTCTTTCGAGGGAAATACAGGTCCGTATATCCTGTACACGATCGCGCGAATCAATTCGATCTTAAAGAAATATCAGGATACCTGTGAGAATACAGAGAACGGTGAGATCCTTCCGCCGTCCGCAGAGCCGGAGAAGACCTTAATGCTCGCACTCTCCAGATACAGTGACGTGATGCTCACCTGTTTTGAGGAGCTTGCACCGCATAAGATCTGTGCTTACATCTACGAGCTCTCCAACGCATTAAACCACTTCTATCACGAGACAAAGATCATCGCCGAGGAAGATAAAAAGAAACAGGCCGGATATATCAGCCTTGTTACATTAACCCGCAATGTTCTTATGACCTGCATCAACGTCCTGGGATTTGACGCGCCGGAACGGATGTGATGAAATAACCTGTCAAGCGGCTGTACAGATTGAGAAGCTTGCTTCCCAAGATGCACAGACATTTGACAGGTAAAACTTCATGAGCAAGTAGGCCGTGAGGCCGGATTGCGAATGAAGTTTGAGATCGTGGGAGCGCGAAGCGCGGAGCGATCTGGTTTCGTAGGATATTTTATTAAAAAACCTGGGGGACAAATCGATATGGAAGTAACGGAGCTTACCGCCGAAACCTTCTGGAAAGGCGAAACAGAGATCAGAGGAACCGTCATGGACGGGGAAGATGAATACCGTGTCCGTATCCTGCGCAAGGGTAGTCAGAATTTTGACTACTCTTGTTCGCATATCAGTAAAACAGGAAGAAATCTTGGATTTTGCGGAGTCTCCTGCACACAGGGACCGGACGGGATCCCGATGTGCCCGCATGCCCATGCCCTGCTCGCGGAGTGGATCCGCAGGGAGAGCAGAGAGTCAAAACATCCGGTCTCCACTTCACAGAAGGTCCGCTTTATGGTCCGGGAATACACAAACCGTGAGGTGAGCCGGATCATGGGGGCCTCCGAGGAAGGACATTACCGTCTGGTCCCGATCGTCGCGATCTCGCGGGAACAGGTGAAGGTCCGCTTCACGGTGGGACGGGAGAAACAGTACCCGGTGAAGGATCTGACCGCCTTCGCGAAAGCAATGGAAAACATGAGTCTTGTCCAGTACGGAAAAGGACTGGCTTTCCACCACAGTCTCCAGGCTTTTGATGAGGAGAGCCGTGCGCTTGCGCTTCTCATCATGGAGCGTGTCGGATTTTTCCGGGAACAGTACCGCGGAAGCGGAAGATTTTCCATGGAGGCGGAGCCGGCGTTAAAGGAGCTGATCCTCGGAAAAGCCGGGAGAGAGCGCTTCTTAGCGATCATGGAAGGTCAGACCATCGAGTGCGAGGACTACCGGAAGAAAAAACGGATGCTCACAGTAAAAAGGGAAAATCCGGTCTTTACCGCGGTAGTGAAAAAAGAGGGAAGAGACGGCATCAAAGTCACCGTGGACAAGGATATCATGGCCTTTTCCGGTGAAAAATCCCTGTTTATCGCAGATCAGGAGGCAATCTACTGCTGTGATGCGGACTACACGGAGTGCCTGACCGTATTTATGGAATACATGGTCATGGGACTGGACGCGGAGAACGAGGTCTCAGTCAACGACCGGGATATGCCGCTCTTTTACGAGCGTGTTCTGAGAAAGCTGGAATCCTTCGGACTGATTCGCTCAGAAGGCGTGGATCTTGAGAGCTACCGCCCGAAAGAGTTGAAAGCCTCGTTCTATTTTGACAGTGACGCTGTCGGGACGGTCAATCTGCGCCCGGAGCTTGCATATGGAGATTTTTCCTTCCATCCGTTGGCAGATGAGAATGTTCCGAAAGAGATCTGCCGGGATGTTCCGGGAGAGTTCAAGGTGAGCCAGCTGATCACTACCTACTTTAAATATACGGAGGACGGTTCCGGAAACCTTGTGATCAAAAATGATGACGAGGCGGTATATCGTCTGATCTCTGAGGGAATGAAGAAGTTCATGGACACGGGTGACGTGTTCGTGTCCGAGTCCTTCAAGAAGATCCGCGTTCTCCCGCCGGTGAGCACATCTGTCCAGGTGAGAACGCTTGGAAGATGGCTGGAGCTTGAGGTGGATACCGGGGCACTTCCGAGGGAAGAGCTGGCGGCGGTCCTTGCGGCTTACGGGAAGAAAAAGAGCTTCTACCGGATGAAGAACGGCGACTTCCTGACACTCGGGGACGGCGGACTTCTCACGGTGGCAAAGATCGCGGAACAGCTGGGTGTCTCGAAGGAGCTGGTTGGTTCCGAGACGATCAAACTTCCGGCGTACCGCGCCATGTTCCTAGATGCGGCGTTAAAAGAGGATAAGAGTGTCAGCGTCTACCGGGACCAGCTGTTCAAGGCGGTGGTCCGCGGCATGAAAGACGTGGAAGACAGCGATTATGAGATCCCGGAGCGCCTCGCTTCAACGCTCCGCAGTTACCAGAAAGTCGGATACCGGTGGTTAAAGAGCCTGGATGCATATGGTTTCGGTGGAATTCTCGCAGATGAGATGGGTCTTGGAAAGACGATCCAGGTCATCGCCCTTCTGCTCGATGAGAAGGCGAAAAACGGCGGAGTTTCTCTTGTCGTGTGCCCGGCGTCCCTTGTATACAACTGGGAAAATGAGTTTGCCCAGTTTGCACCGGAACTTAAGATCATGACGGCGGCGGGAAACCAGGCCGAGCGCGAGGAGATGTTCGCAGCTTACGAGACAGAAAAGCCGGATGTGATCATCACCTCCTACGACCTTTTAAAGCGCGATATTCTCTGGTATCATGAAAAGGAGTTCCGCTTTGAGATCATCGATGAGGCGCAGTATATCAAGAATTCCTCCACACAGGCGGCGAAGTCTGTAAAGGCTGTTCCGGCAAGAACACGCTTTGCTTTGACGGGAACGCCGATCGAGAACCATCTCGGAGAGTTGTGGAGTATCTTTGATTTCCTGATGCCGGGATTTTTATTCACCTCGCAGAAATTTAAGCGGGCGTTTGAGATGCCGATCGTGAGAGACCAGGATCCGAATGCCCTGGCTCAGTTAAAGAAGCTCACAGGTCCGTTTATCCTGAGAAGATTAAAGAAAGACGTCTTAAAGGAGCTTCCGGATAAGCTTGAGACGGTCCTGTATTCCAACATGGAAGGCGAGCAGAAGGATCTCTACACGGCGGCAGCCGCCTCCTTAAAGGAACAGCTGATGGAGGGAACCGACGGTGACTACGGAAAAGAGAGGATGCAGATCCTCGCGGAACTCATGCGTCTGCGCCAGATCTGCTGTGAGCCGTCCCTGTGTTTTGAGGGATATAAAGGCGGCTCTGCGAAGCTTGACACCTGCATGGAACTGCTCTTGAACGGGACATCGGCAGGTCATAAGATCCTCTTATTCTCACAGTTCACGTCGATGCTCGAGATCATCGCAAAGCGTCTGAAAAAGGAGAAGATCCCGTTCTACCTGCTCACCGGTTCGACACCGAAGCGGGACCGCATGCAGATGGCATCTTCTTTCCAGAAGGACGATGTGATGGTGTTCCTGATTTCCCTGAAGGCAGGCGGAACAGGATTAAACCTGACAGCTGCGGATGTGGTGATCCATTACGATCCGTGGTGGAATGTGGCGGCGCAGAACCAGGCGACAGACCGTGCCCACAGGATCGGTCAGGAAAATCAGGTCTCCGTATTCAAACTCATCACAAAACATACGATCGAGGAGAACATCCTGAAGCTTCAGGAGATGAAGCGGGATCTCGCGGACACTGTGGTGACGGAGGGAACTGGAGCACTCAGCAGCATCACAAGGGAAGACCTGATCCGGATGCTGGACGAGGATGTATAGCTGCTTTCCTGCATCAGGATCCTGCTGCAGTGTGCGGACAGGCAGTGCGTGATCTGTAACGAAATGGTTACAGTACACTGGCACTCCATGCCCGCGCACTGTAACAGGATTTTGCCGATGCTTCGCATTCCGAA
>ERZ1106969.276-NODE-276-length-57843-cov-5.824929_pt1 | contig 57843 bp, 41 predicted proteins | sample MGYA00403685_ERZ1106969 | MGnify/ENA primary metagenome ERZ1106969 (study PRJEB35170, sample SAMEA104062416) | human gut metagenome | biome: human gut; feature: human-associated habitat; material: faeces | place: Denmark | collected 2012-05-18 ... | reverse complement strand
AGGTCTTTCCGCCGCCGGTTCCTCCGGCAATGAGCATATGGGGGAGCTTGTCATAGTCCCACCAGACATTTTCCATGAGCCGGAGCCTGCCGTCCTTTGCCTGTACGTCCTCAATGGAGATACGGCTGGCAATGGTATCATAGAGCAGGGTGTACTCCACATAGGAATCCTTTAATTCCTTATCCGTCAGCTCACAGTACAAGCCGCTTTCCAGCTTTTTCTCCAAGTTTAAGAGCTGTTCCTGATATTTCCCCAAGGTGATTTCCACACGGATATGGAGCAAGCCCTGTTTCATCCGGTAGTAGATTTTGGGAAAGTAAGTGATGGTTTCTTTGGAACGGCTGGAAGACAAGTCCTTGAAAAAAGCGTCATCCTTTCTCTGTTCGGATTCATACCACTTGTTTTCTAACACCATCCTTGCCAGCTTTTGGCGGTGGATGAGCTGCTTTACTTCGTCCCTGCGGTATCGCCAGAACAGAAGAATTACTGCAAGACACACCAGCCCTGCCACGCCCATGCTGAATAACAGGTAAGGGATATTTACATCCTGTGCTATCTGTGAGAGGGACACTTCCTGCCAGTTGGTTCCGGCTATTTGCCGGATATGAAACAGCAGGACAACCAGCAGGAAGACAGGGAACAGGGCGGCAAGGGCAGTATGGAACACAAGGTCTTTATCCGTGGGACGGATACGTTTTCCACGGAGGAAAAGCTGCTTCATGGGACAATCCTCCTTTCGCTTTCTTTTATGTTCCTGTTATTTTACAGGGGGAGCGTCTTTCTTCGGCAGCTGCGGATTCATGGCAGCCCTTTTTTCAGGACAATATCATCTGCCTTGATGTACCAGTCCACTTCTGCCCCTTGAAAGGTAGCCGTTGCCACGGTGTCTGCCACAGGATGGATGATTTCCACCTCTGCGTTGTAATCAAATTCCTTTAACGGCACGCTGGCAGGGATGGAAACCTGAATCATACGCCCCTGTCCTCTGGATTTTAAGTCATAGGTACGTTCCTTGATTTCTTCTGATACCGAACCATCTTCATTCTGGAGGTGAACCTCACGGCGGAGGGCAGAAAATTTCAATGCCCCGAATGTTGCTTCCTTGTCAATCACGATTCCGTTTGCTAATCTCATAGTCTGATGTCCTCCTTTTCCTTACGCTTTTACCATATCGTCAGCGTGCAAAATGTAGTTGGTAAAGCCCCGTGTGCCGATTTTATAGCCCTCTGCGGTGATACGGGGATTGACGAGCTTCACACGTTCCTCAAAGTCAAAATGTTTCTCTCCGGCTTCGGCAGGGAGGATAACCACAATATCATCCGCCCTCTGTACGTCTGAATACAGGTTGAAGCTACGGGAGAGTACCGCCATGCGTCCGTTGATTCTACGCTGTTCTGTTTTGTCTTCTCCGGCAAACTCCAAGTTGCCGAATGTCTTTTCCATGTTGGGGATAACGAATTTTAATTCCATATAGATGTACCTGTCCTTTCTGAATGTTGTGTTTGATGGTTAGTTTTGGGTTCTGGTTTGAAAGCCGGAGGGGAACGCTCCGGCGGTGGTGGTTTCTTCGTAGTATCACGTCCTTTCTGGTTTTGGGGTAAAAAAATAGACGCTCAGTTTTGAACGTCTATAAGGGAAATACTTATTAACTTTTTAGTCTTCTGCTGGATGTTTTGAAAGATAACGGGAATAATCTGTGTCAAATTGTAAAGATTTCAACTGTTCATCTATAATTTGTAATAGGTTTTTATCGTTAAGGATTGCTTCAAATTCTTTTATAGAGAAATCAATAATGCAATATTTATCTTCCAATTTCTCCTTATGGAGATAAAATTTTTTTATTAGTCCAGCACCATTACTCCATCCGGTTCCGCTAGTACCATAATACGAAAATAAAATGCCTATTTTTATGTTGGTTGTCAAAAGCAAACTACAAAATTTTCCTATGTATGTAACACTAACGGCTTTGTCGTAATTTTTACATTCTCCTAAAAAGGTATCGAGTTTTGGGTCAATCAGATGATATGTCAACAAAACTTTCCCTTGAGGAGTTAAAGTAACGATTTGGTCTATTTCATTCGTTGAAGTTCGTAAGTTTCTATCTACATTAAAAATATTTCCAGAGATAGTTAAGAGATAAGAAACTAAATTTTCTAAAGCTTCTCCCTTTAAGTTATGTAAATTTTTAGGTGCATTGTCTGTAGGGGAACTGTCATGAAGCTGTTTGAATTTTTCAAGTAATTCTTTATAAATGTTTTTTTGAGCTTCACTAATTTCACAAATTTTTTCGTATCTTAATTTATCAGATATACTATTAAGGACATTTAATGCCTTAGAAATTTCTTTATCATCTGGCATAATATCAATCATCACGTACCACCATATATATTAAAAATGAATTTTCTATTGAGGAAAGTTCGCTATGGCAGAGTTCACATTCAAAAGTTTCAGGTAACTCATTAAACAAACGTACTGTCCCCATAGATTTTTGGCAATTACTACAATATAATTCATAATAACTTTGCAAAATTCCTTGCTTTTCCAATTCAGATAAAAAATCATAGATTTCAGGAATAGATAAGGAAAATTTTCTTTTCAAAACGCCAGGATAAATCCACATATTTTTTCTATAATTCTTGAAAAAATTAGTTAAGGCAATGCTATCTATATTTTTATTCATTTTGTGTTGTATCGTCATTTCTATGATTGACAATGTATTCGATAACATAATTCATTCGCTCCATTCCAATTAGCACATTACTATAGTAATATTGTATTAAACAATAAGATTTATTCATGTAATTAAAGACAAACTTAACACGGTTACTTCGTGTTTTTATTTCATTTTCCCATAACAATTCAATCCAAGGATAATCGGACATTTCTTCCATTTCAAACATAAATTGTTCTAAGGCTTCTCTGAAATCAGGTACTTTTTCTAATTCTGCCTGATTGTCATTTAATAGTGAGCGTAGTTCTCCGATAAATGGTAATATATATTCTTGATTGTTGCCGACATCCAGTTGTGCGTTTCCACCATTAGGTAATTTCATGGATTGAGCAATAAGTTTTACATTTTCATCACGTTTGCATACATTAACCATAAAGTCTAAATTTAGCGGAATCAAATCGCACTCAAAATGTTCTTTAAAATAATCAGACATTTCCGCAATTAAGTTGGAATATATAGTCGGTTCTTTTTTGTCGGATAAAAAGACCCTTTTTAAAACATCAAAACGAAATTCTATCAATTCTCCTTTTTCATGAAATACAACTAAAAAGGGATATTTAGTTAAAAATTCTTCCTGTGTGAGAGGATGAATAGCTGCATATGCCAAATTAAATTTCAAAAAATAGTATCCATCCATAGAGTATGCAACAGGTTTTACGAAAGATGTATATAAGTAATCATTTTCATAAGTGTTTTCAAGAGGAATGATTTCCTTTGCTTTTTTTAACGTTGATGAAAAATCGTCGCAGGTAAAAATAACGGAATACTTATAATCTTTTAAAAACTCCCATTTTTCTAAAGCATATCCAGCTCTTTTGCTTTGGTGAATGCAGGTTACAAGCTGTTCGGATAATGTTTTTTCTGAAATATCTACAGTTTCTAGCCCCTCTATGTATAACTGTCCCGAAGTATCTGTTTGTTTAGTCGCAATTCCGTGCTGAATGAATTGTTTTACTAAATGGCGTTTTACTTTATCTGAATAAGCCATTACTGTTTTTTCAAGATATTCTAAATAGTTGTTTAACTGCATACAATCCCTCTTTTCTGTGCATATATCTTTCGTTATCCTGATTATACTTGATATAAGTGCAAAAAGCCATGCACAAATCAAAATTTTTATAGGATTTTCGATATATACATAATAATAAAAGTTTTGGTGCTATTGCATATATAAAAAATAGACGTTTCATGTTTTCACACAAAACGTCTATTCCTTGCATTATGGAAAAGAGTATCGTATAATCTTGATAAATGGTTTCCTAGCTGGAACTGAGCCAGCTAACACGTTGCTAACACTTTTGTTACCAGTACAGGACATTTCGTGAATCTATCTTCCGCACAGACCTCACGCTTTTCCTGTATTATAAGGTGTTAGAGGGTATTACAGGAGGTTAGAAACTACTTGCTGCAAAAGGACCTTTAGAACTCCTAAGCGGAAGGCCAGCGGTTCGAATCCGCTCAGGAACATTAGGATAGGAAAGCCGGGATTCCGTCAGGAATTCCGGCTTTCTTAGTGTGATTTTACTGTTTAATGCACAAAAAGCCGAAGTTCTGGCTCCGGTACTTAGGAACACGCTTTTAAGTCCATTCCCACCGGCTATATATCCCAGCTATTAATACGTATTGGAAACATCACGGTTGATTCAGCATAACATAGCATTATGTTTGGGTTATTTGCCTTGTGGTAGAACTGAAAAACATACCTGACTGCGGCACGGACCTGGTAACCAATAAGGAAAAAACAAATATGTAAGGGGGTCTAACGTTTTGAAACTGCTCTTTCAATCCATCCGCAGGGTATTTTCCAAAATACCGCTTGTAGACAAATGCCTTCTGATAATTTTTCTTGTGTTAATGCTGCAATCCGCATACAGCCTGTTTGCCCACAGCCCCTCCAATTCAGAGATTGAACACGTGGATGTGATTGTACGCACCTCTGCCGCATCCATCTTTGGGTACTTACTCAGCGCAAATTTTATTCTCCAATCCAGAAGGAAGTGGACAAAAGAGGATGGCAGTAACAGCAATATCTCATCACAAAGCATTGAAACCGATACCAATGATAATTCACCCAATACTGGATCCGATGAACCAGATCCGGTTAGTACTGAACGGATTCAAATCATAGTGGCTGCCACCATTGGTCTGTTTTGCCTGATTACCCTGATTGTACTGCGCAACACCTGGGGTACAGCCATGGCAGAGTCATCCGGTGCTACGGCTACAATCGCACAGCTTCGGGATTTTGTCTCGGGGTGCGTAGGTTTTCTGATTGGATGTCCCTCGGGGAGAAGTTAGTGATAATCCTCAACCCTGCCCGACGGCAGCCTCAGCACCCGGTTAATCCCAATCTGCTCAACAAACCGCCTATTGTGGCTGACAACCATGATGGTCCCTTCAAACCGCCTGAAATTCCTTCCGATAACCTCCTGGGTTTCAGGGTCAAGATGATTGGTGGGTTCATCGAGGATAAGGAAGTTGGCCTTTTGCAGCAAGATCCTGCACAGTGCAATACGGGCTTTCTCACCTGGTGACAGGACCTCAGCCTTTTTATTGATATCGTCTTCATAAAATAAAAAATTACTTAAAACAGAACGCAGCTGTTTCATCGTGCATCCCTGGGCACTGACATTTTCCAGAACTGTTTTTTGCAGATCAAGCTGTTCAAGTTCCTGGGCATAATAGGCCACATCTGTATTGGGATGGAACCGGATGTTTCCTCTGTCAGGCGTCTGGATACCCATCATCAGCTTTAACAATGTGGACTTTCCAACCCCGTTTTCGCCAACCACCAGAAAGCGTTCCTTTGCGTTAATATGAAAATTCAGGTCCCTGTACAGGTACGGCTGGTTTGGATAATGAAACCACAGTCCTTCTACTTCCAGTGGGATACCGGCACCCTCCCGCAGGGGGCGGATATCCATTTTAACGCGCCTGCAGACCCCTTCGCGCCTGTGCAGCGCATCCTGTTTCTTCTCCAGGCGCAGCGCCCGCTCCTGACCCATGCGCTTAATGGCATGATTGGTACGGCTTGCCTGTCTTGCCCTCTGTACAAACCCTTCCAGTTCTTTTATCTCCTTTTCTTCCCGGTCAATCACAAGTTCCTGCAGACGTTTTTCCTGTTCGTATTTCTTCTTGTAAATATCATAATTCCCATCATATACGGATATCTTGTGCGTGGACTTATTAATGAACAGGATTTTATTTATAACCTGGTTCAGAAAGTCTGTGTCATGGCTGATAATCAAAACCATGCCTTTGTAATTCCTTAAAAAATCAGTTACAAACCCTCTTGTTCCTTCGTCCAAATGATTGGTGGGTTCGTCCAAAAGCAGGATTTCAGGCTTTGAGTACAGGACGCGGGCAAAGGCAATCTTGGATTTCTGGCCCCCGGACAACCGGTTAATCGGCATATCCAGTAAATCAATATCAATCCCCATACGTTCAATGATGGTCAGCAAAATATGTCCCGCCTCATAACAATCATAATACTCCAGTTGTGACTGCAGCTGATCCATCCGTTTTAGCAGCCGGGTCTGCTCCTGGTCCCCTGCTGATTCCAGTTTCTGGTAAACCAGGTTCAGCTCTTCCTGCAGCCTGCCTATCGGGCGCCCTTCCTGCAGATAATCCAGGACCGTTCCGGTTTCCTCCCCAATCACCACTTCCTGGGGCAGATGGCCAATCCGCAAATTTCCCGCCACGATACTGCCGCTGTCTAATTCCTGCTCACCCAGCAGGATACGGAACAGCGTTGTCTTTCCCGCCCCGTTGACTCCAACAACGCCTGCCTTATCATATCTGCTGATGTCAAAATCCGCATCCTCATATATTATTTTGTTCCCAAAAGCCAGGTTCATTTTAATGCCTTTCATAATTCTATCTTTCAACCTCCTCAGTCCATGGCTTACCTGTCTGTTCTCTCTACTGTTCTCTCTTCTAATCCATCCGCCTGCCTCTTATCCTGCTCCGTCTTTTTAAGGATCAGCCCTCTGTTTTCCCATCCCCTGCTTCTAAAGTAAAACCATCCGGCCACCGCAGGGATAAAAGGTGAAACCGCCTGCCCGATATACACGCCGGGAAATCCAATCCCTGCGGCAAATGCCAACAGCCAGCTTACGGGAAGCCTGACAATGACCGCGTCCAACAGGGCATTGACCATGGCAATGTTTGCAGAGCCGGTTCCGATGGCAAAGGAATCAAATGTATACATGACCGCGTATATCAGGCTGTTTGCCCCGCAGCATATCCTCAAATACAGGATTCCGTCTTCAATCACATCCGTGCTGACCGGGTCAAATAACATGATGACCGGCTTTGCAAAAATCTGTACCAGGATGACCACAATAAGCGTAATTGACAGATTCAGGCCCAGTCCTGCCCAGGTTATTTTCTTTACCCTTTCAATCTTTTGGGCGCCCATATTCTGTCCCACCATGGCTGTTACGGCCTGCCCGATTGCCCAGCAGGGCATGCCGGCAAGTGTATTGACCTTTAACCCAACGCCGGACGCCGCGGCCACCGGGACACCAAAGTTATTAAGCATGCCTGTAATCAATAGATAGGAAATATTGACAACAGCCATCTGGATGGCTGTGGGCAGCCCCACTTTTAAAATAGCGGCTGCCTTATCCCTTTTCATGGTAAAATGGCTGGGCCTGAAATCAAAAATAAAGTTCTTTTTCTTTAAATGTACCACGGAAATCACAAGGGAAATGCCCTGTGAAAAAACAGTGGCATAAGCAGCTCCTTTTGTCCCTAATCCCAGCGGACCCACCAGGATGATGTCCAGTGCAACATTAACCGCGGCTGCGGCCGCAACAAAATAAAGCGGGCTTTTTGAATCACCTAACCCTTTCATAATGGAGCACACAGCATTATAGCCAAACACAAATACAGTGCCCCAGCAGATGATTTCCATATAACTGCAGGCGTCCGCCATTGCTTCCAAAGGAACATTCAGCACCCGGAAAAGCGGTTCATATACATGAAGCCCTGCCACAGTAACAATAATTGAGGCAATAAAAGCAATTGAGAACAAGGTCCCCACGGTCTCCCTCTGCCCCGTCTCATCACCCAATCCCTTATACTGGGCAGCCACCACCGTGCCTCCCATGGTAATACCGATGCACACCGAGTTGATAATGAATCCTATCATGGAAGCATTGCTTACAGCGGCAAGCCCGTTTTTTCCCACTGCCCTGCCCACCACCAGCATATCAACAATGCTGTAAAAGGATTGCAGCAGGTTGGCTAAGAGCAAGGGAAGCGCAAAGGCAGCCAGCTTTCCCGGTACGCTTCCTGTTGTCAGGTCCTGTTTATCTTTCATTGTTAACCCTACCTTTCATAATAAAAAAACAGAGGGACTGCGCCAATCCAGTGCGCCCTCTGCTTTCCGGCTAAGTAACCTTATCCATAACAAAAGGCGGCAGACCAAACATTGTCTGCCGCCCCAAAAAATTAAATAGATACTTAAAATATCTAATAAATCCCTATTGGAAAACACGAAAATGAAATCCCAAAGCCATTGCTTTGGAACGTTGGGACAATATCCCTGCCAAACATCATTTCCGTATTCTCAGGCTCCGTACAATGTTTTATCATGTTAAATTGTGCGGAGCTATCATCAATGCAGAACTTACCAAATAACATTGCACCCACCCTTTCCTTGTGTATTTTCCTTATATGTCATATGATATTATAACCACTCTCCTAAACCCTGTCAAGCTTCCTCATCAGGAAATCCTTTTCAAACGCCTCTACCTCCATGGGCTTCCCATACAGGTATCCCTGTCCGATCATGCATCTGCATTTCTTCAGATACGCTTCCTGCAGTTCCTCCTCAATGCCTTCGGCAATGGTCTGTATCTTCATGTCATGGCACATGGAAATGATATGCTTGACAATCTGGCCGCTGACCTTGTCCCGGTCAATCTTATCCACCAGGCTCTTATCCAGCTTCAGCACGTCAAATTCCACATCGGAAAGGATATCCATGTTGCTGTATTTGGTGCCGAAATCATCCAGGGATATCCGGTAGCCAAGCTTCTTAAATTCCGCCAGGGCCTTGTAGACCATGTCCCGTCCCAGTTCCCCTATGCTCTCTGTCACCTCTATCTCCAGCTTATTGGGAGACACATCGTATTTTTTCGCAATGGATGCCACGCTGGATACAATATCCGCATTCAGCAGGGTCATCCTGGAAAAATTAAATGACAGGACCTCTTCCCTGCAGCCCATACGGCCCCAATGTTCCAGCAGGCGGCAGCATTCCTCAAACACAAACAGGTCCACATAACTTATCAGGTTCTCCCGTTCCAGTACGCCGATGAACCCGGAGGGCATGATGATTCCCTTCTCAGGATGATAATACCGTATCAATGCCTCTGCCCCGGCACACGTACCGGTCTTCAGATACAGCTTTGGCTGCAGTACCACCCTGAACTCCCCGCTTTCGATGCTGTGGAGCAGGCCTTTGATTAAATCCAGGCGGCCGGAACCGGTCATGCCGGGTTTTGTCTCATAATACCGCTGCTTGTCAATCCGCATCAGTTCCCCGGCCTGCTTCATGGCCCAGTCCAGGTTCTTCTGCCTGTCATCCCATACCCTGCCCGCGGAAACAGACATATCCTGCCTGCTGTTCAATTCCCGTACAAGGGAGCTGGACCTGTGCTCAAACTCAGAATAGGAAATATTTTCCATCACAATATCAAACTCATTGCTGTTTAGCCGGAATACCGCACAGCCGCCGAACTGCCGCCCTATGATTTCTGCTGCCTGGCGGATCAGCGCATCTCCTGCCTCGGTCCCCCTTATATCGTTAACCGACTTCAAATCATTGATGTCAATTATGATGACGCCAATGGAAACAACGTTGTCTGCTTTGAAGGACCTGCGGAACCGGTCATAGCTGCTCCTGTTGAGCAGCCCGGTCAGGGAATCTTTATAAATGCTGTACTCCAGCTTTATTGCATCCTGCCGTCTGCTGATTTCCTGTGCAATGAAAAACAGAAGCATATTCACCAGGTCCAGGGAGTCCTGACCCCTGCGTTCCAGCATCACAATATAACCCAGTTCCCCCTTTTTACAGACAATGGGGAATACGGCCATATTGGCAACCTGTTCCCGTTCCATATCCTGATATAGTTCAAAGGACTCAGGCAGTATATCCTGGGGTTCTTCTATGTCCCTGACCCCGCCCTGGTGGTTCTGGTCCAGCCATTCCTGGATATGGCCTTCCAGGCTGCCGCTGGCAGGGGGCCCGTCCCTTTCATCCCTGCGGCAGGCGCACTCATAGCCGAATCCATTTTCCTTCTGAAGGTATATCAGGACATGTCCGGCCTTATAATGGTCCGCCAGCACGTCCATCATGCGTCTCATGGACTCTTCCATGGTCCTGGCTTCTATCATGGCATAGATGCAGCTTATCACCTTATCGGCCACCTCTGCCCTGGTATCCGGTATGCCTGTTAAGGGTTCGGTCTTACTGCTTTCATAGGCCGCTTCAATGCCAATGGTCAGGACCGCGGGCATTCCCTTCCACTCCACCATGCGCGTCTTCATAAGGCGCTTTATGCCCTGCCTGGGGTCTGTGTTTTCCCAAAGGGAGAAACGGTCCCATTCCCAGTTAAAGCCATTGCAGAACATACATGGTTTGCTGCTTCCATAAAACAGTTCATGGCATTTACGGCCCCGGCAGTCTTCCTCTGCCATACCGATCATCCTGTAATAAGCCTGGTTGGCTTCAATCAGTTCATATGTATCAGGGTCGATGAGACAGGCTGCATCGCCTACGGATGATAAAAGCTGGGCAAACTCATTCCCCTGCGCTTCCTGTCCTGCCCTTTCCTGTTCCTTATCTGGGTCCTTCCTCCCCTCCCTGTCCAGCAGGCAGAATACGCCGAATATGTGATTGCCGGCAGGTTCCTGATACATATATACAGCCAGCTGGACATGGCGCAGCCTGTCCCCATCAAACAGCCGCCTGTAATTCATGGACACCCTATGTCTGCCTGCCTCAAACCTTGCCAGAAGGCTTTCCCTGTCAAAGTAAAGCCTGAAGTCCTTCCTGTCTTCCGGTTTGACGCCCTTGTACTCAAGCATGTTCAGAAGCCTGCTGTAACTGTGCTCCTCCATATGCCCCAGGCAGCGCTTCCAGTTCCCGTAAAGCCGCATCACCCGGTCCCCTGTCAGGTCCACCTCAGCGTGAGCCAGGGAATCTTCCAAAAGCAGCTGATTGACCCTGGCCTGCCTGATATAGGCGTTCTCCAGCTCCTTGAGCCTGGTGATGTCCTCAAACCGGCCCAGTACAATCTCCGGGCAGCCCTCCTCATAGGACAGGACCTCCAGTTCCATGGCAAACCAGCTGTATTCCCCATCCCGGTTCTTAAGCCTGATCTCACACCGCGCATGGTCCCCTCCTGTCCGCAGGACACGGAATGCCTGCAGGAAGGTCTCCTTAAATCCAGGATGCACCATATCAGAGTCCGCCCACACCTCAGGAAATCCCTGTATCTGCTTCTCCGTACCGTATGTGACCTTGCGGTCCGTATAGATGAGGGCCGTCCCGCTGGTCATATTGTACTCAAAGACCTCTTCCCAGCTCACATTCATGGACCACCGTTTCATCTGTTCCAGGTCCGCCATATTCTGGTGATACCCGGTTATCAGGACCCTCCCGTCCGGAAGCTGGCGGGACCTGCCCGCACACCGCACCGGAATATCCCCCCACTCCGGGTGGTTCCATGTATACTGGACCTCACACAGCTTACCCGTATGGACAATCCGGTTCATGACATCATTAACATATGCATGGTTTCCCCTGTTGATACGCTTGTACCAAAACTCAAAACACGCCTCCGGGGACATATTCTCCTTTGCCCCCAGCAGCCTGGCCATGGTCCCGTCAATATAAAATTTCACATTCTGCATATCCTTGTCTGTCACCATGTTCCACAGCCCCAGCTCCGACATATGCAGGATATCCTGTACCCAGTCCATATCATGAAATACAAAGCATTTGGTGAAATCCTTATCTTCCATTCTTTTTCCTCATCTGTCCGTAATATTCCGACAGCCAAACTTTATTTTTTATCATACCATTGCATGAAAGGCGCACTATCCGTTTTTTATGAATTTTTCCGACTGCTGTCAGAAATCCCTGCTTTTATCCATCGCAGGCAGTCCAGCTCCCCCTTTGTCCGTGGGCGCGCATCCGAACATTTTCTTATACGCCCTGAAAAAGCTGGAATAATCCCCAAACCCTGCATTGGAAGCTGCCTCCGCTGCCGGTATCCCTGCCGACAGCTCACCCCGCACCACTGCCATACGCTTGTATAGTATATAACGCGCCACCGTGGTACCGGTTGCCCTCTTAAATATGGAGGTCAGATGGTTCTTACTCATGTAAAATGTCCCGGCAAGCCCTTCCAGGGTCAGAGGCTCTTTCAGATGCTCATTGATATAGCGGATGATATCCCTGGCCTGGCCGTCCTTTCCCCCGGATGCCCCTGCCCCATCCTGACAGATTGCAAAAATCTTAGTCAAAATAGACAGCATCCGTGCGCTAATTGCAATATCCTGTAAATCCTTCCCATAGGAACCGCACTCTTCAAGGGCATGGAAATACCACTCCATCTGAAACTGCTCCTCGTAACAGCACCAGCCCCTGGCAAAGGGCCCCAGCAGCAGCTCCCGCTCCCGTTCCCCCAGCAGCTCCTTTACAAAATGCACACGTATGCGGTGGTACTCTTCCCCATCCAGCACCTTCAAACCGTGGAAACACCCGGGCGGGATGACGATAAGGCTTCCAGGCCTTGGGATATATGGCCTTCCTTCCAGAAGATATTCCACATTGCCTGTTATCATATAGTAAATCTCGTAACTGTCATGGCAGTGCATCTTATACTCCATATCAGCCTCATCGCTGCGTGTATGGGCATACATCACCCCGTTGGTCCTAAAGCTTTCCTCCTGGTACAATGTGTTTCCTTTCCGCCGTTTTCACACGGCTTCTTCACTGTTATGTCCATTGTACCAAATAATGTGCTGATTGCAATATTTTTTTGGCTTATGACAATGGTTCCTGCAATGCATTTATCATATAATATGTCCTGTAAGCAAGAACACATACAGCAAATGAATTGTTGCGAAAACCGAAAGGGCCCTCCCCCTTTCACACATTTTATCCCCCTTTATACACAATACAATACAATTACAAAAATGCCAGACATCCCCAGTGTCTGGCATTTTTGTGTTATAATTCCTTTGCACGGTCCTTCTCCCCGCCGGCACTCCCTCCCATCTTATGATACTCCACCAGATGTCCTGGCTGTGTCATATCCTTAAGGTTCAGGCACTGGTCCAGCTGTGCTTCTGTCATCAGCTTTTCTTCCAGCACGATTCTCCTTACAGGGATTCCCGTTTCCATGGAACGCTTGGCAATATCCGCTGACTTTTTATACCCCAGGGCAGGGCACAGGGCGGTTGCAAGGGCAGCGCTGGACTCCACCAGCCTGCGGCAGTGTTCCCGGTTGGCGGTAATCCCCAGGATGCAGTTGTCAATCAGGGTCTCCACCGCCCCCTTAAGGGTATCGATGGATTCAAATATCTTATAGAATATCACTGGCTCAAATGCATTTAACTCCATCTGTCCTGCTTCGGCCGCCATGGTCACGGTAACATCATTGCCAATGATGTTAAACGCAACCTGTGAAACAACTTCCGGAATCACAGGATTGATCTTTCCCGGCATGATGGAGGAACCATTCTGCCTGGGCGGCAGGTTAATCTCCCCCAGCCCGGCCTTTGGCCCGCTGGACAGAAGACGCAGGTCATTGCATATCTTGGAAAGATTCACGGCACAGATGCGCAGGGTGGATGAAGTATGTACAAAACAGTCCAGATTCTGGGTGGCGTCAAACAGGTCGTCTGCCTGGACGCACTCTGTCTGGCACACAAGGTTGATATTGCGGATGATGTGGAACAGGTAAACCGGATTCACATTTATGGCCGTGCCCACAGCAGTGGCGCCGATATTCAGATACTTAAGTTCATCCATCTGTTCCCTGATCCTTCTGATGTCCCTTCCAATCACAGCAGCATACGCCTCAAAGGACTGCCCCAGCCTGATGGGGACCGCATCCTGAAGCTGGGTCCTTCCCATCTTAACCACATCGTCAAACTCAATGGACTTCTGATGGAGGGATTTCTGCAGACGTTCCAGTTCATCCAGAAGGCCGGGCAGCAGGCCCAGGATGGTCAGCTTGCCGGCGCAGGGTATCACGTCATTGGTGGACTGGGCCATGTTCACATGGTCATTGGGATGGACCAGGGAATAGTCCCCTTTTGTGCCGCCCAGGATCTCGATTGCCCGGTTGGCAATCACCTCGTTGGCATTCATATTGGCGGAGGTCCCGGCCCCGCCCTGGATGGCGTCCACAATGAACTGCCCGTGAAGCTTCCCCCCTATGATTTCATCACATGCAGCCACAATGGCATTCCCCACGCGCTCATCCAGCACATGGACCGTCATATTGGTAAACGCCGCCGCCTTCTTGATCCTGGCCAGGTTCCTGATAAACTCCCCGTGGAGCGGCCTTCCCGTAATATGGAAATTATTCTTTGCCCGCAGCGTCTGAACCCCGTAATACGCCTTCACCGGCACCTCCATTGTTCCGATGGAATCAGATTCCTTCCTGGTAACCATATGATACCTTCCTCCCGCAATCTTGTATTGACAGGCGTCCGGAACACCCATGCCCCTGCCGCCCATCTGTATATCTGGATCATAACACGTTCCGGTCCAAAAGAAAACACTTTGGGAAACTATTGGTTTTATTAACTAAATTAAGTTAAAAATTAATTTAATAATAAAATTGACTCTTTTCCTTAATTTAATAAAGTATTCAAAGGTCCATACCGCTTATTTCTGGTTATACTGTCATATTTTAATGGCTCTAAAAATCCGTTTCACGCCCATACTAATCATGAAGCCTGAATGTGGCTGAACCATGTCCTCATTTTTTCAACAGAAAGGAGTGTTATTCATGAATTTATGCAGCTGTGAATCAAACGTACCTGCATCCAAATGCGGATGCGGCAAGGAACTTCCTGCTCCAGGCCCCGGCGTCCAGTTAGCAATCGCAACCGTTCCCATGCAGCCCTGGGAAACACCGTATGAGCCTGCAAAAGCATTGAAACAGGGAACCATTTTCCCATGTCTGGACCTGCCATTCTTCTTAGTAGGAGGTGAAAAACATGTCTGACCGCTGCACACTGCTTCAGCAGATTAATGAAATCAGTTTTGTTGTCAATGACTTAAACCTTTATCTGGATACCCATCCAACAGACACCAGCGCACTGGAGGAATTCAGCCAGGCGATGGCACAGAGAAGGCAGCTTTTAGACGCGTTTGCAAAGGAATATGAACCCCTTACCTTAAACTGCGTCTGTCCTGATACCAACAACAAATCCGAATCCCACACAAAATACCCCGGACAGAAACATTTTACCTGGTCTGACGGACCTCTGCCCTGGGACATCCAAAACAATTAAGGAGGTGCCATGCCATGTGGACTTATGAAAAACGGTTACAGTTTCCAGTTAAAATCACCCAGACCTGCCCTAAGACAGCGTCATTAATCATCAGCCAGTTCGGCGGTCCTGACGGAGAGCTTGCCGCATCCATGCGTTATCTTTCCCAGCGCTACACCATGCCATGCAAGGAGGTAGGCGGACTGCTGACAGATATTGGTACAGAGGAGCTTGCACACCTGGAAATGATCTGCGCCATTATCTATCAGCTGACCAAGAACCTGACTGCGGAACAGGCAAAAACCGCTGGGTTTGACGCGTATTATATCGACCACACCACTGCCCTGTGGCCAACCGCTGCAGCCGGCGTGCCTTTCAATGCCTGCGAATTCCAGTCCAAGGGAGATGCCATCACGGATCTTCACGAGGACCTGGCTGCGGAGCAGAAGGCCAGGACCACCTATGATAACCTGATCCGTGTCATCGAAAACCCGGAAGTACGTGAACCCCTTAAATTCCTGCGCGCCAGGGAAGTGGTTCATTTCCAGCGTTTCGGGGAGGCGCTGGAAAAGATTAAATCCAAACTGGACGAAAAGAACTTCTATTATTTTAACGCTGAGTTTGACAAGCAGTTTGTAAAGGAATAAAATATACCATCAGGATAAAGAAAAACGAGGTCGGCCGGCATATATCATTATCTGCCGGCCTTCCTGGTTTATCCGACAATATTTTAGGGAGGTATCAGGTGAACAGCGTACAAATAAACCCGGAACGGGATTCCTGGAAATCCAGATGGGGATTCATCCTTGCCTGTATCGGCTCTGCCGTGGGCATGGGCAACATATGGATGTTTCCCGCCAGGGTATCCAGATATGGAGGAGGGACATTCCTCCTGCCTTATTTCTTTTTTGTAATTATCATAGGGCTCTCAGGGGTAATCGGGGAAATGTCCTTTGGAAGGGCCGCCCGTTCCGGCCCCATGGGCGCCTTTGGGTATGCGGCGGCCAGGCGTTGGAATAACAGACGGTTAGGCGAGGCCATTGGCTGCATCCCTGTAATCGGTTCCCTGGCGCTGGCCATCGGTTATTCTGTGATTGTGGGGTGGATACTCAAATACTGCGTGGGCGCATTTACCGGTGCGGTCCTTGCGCCTGACAGCATAGATGGTTTCAGCCATGCTTTCGGGTCAATGGCGTCTGCCTTTGGCAATAACTGGTGGCAGACAGCAGGGCTTGCCATAACTTTCATCATCATGGTACTGGGTATTTCCAATGGAATTGAGCGGATTAATAAACTTATCATGCCTCTGTTTTTCTTCCTGTTTTTCGGGCTGGCCGTGTATATGGCGTTCCAGCCCCATGCAGCAGATGGGTACCGGTATATTTTCCGGATTGACAGGAAAGGGCTTCTGGATCCCATGACCTGGGTATTTGCCCTTGGACAGGCATTCTTCTCCCTTTCCCTGGCAGGCAATGGAACATTGATATACGGTTCTTATCTGGAGGATACCGAGGATGTTATGGGCGCTGCCTGGAAAGTGGCGTTATTTGATACACTGGCCGCGCTTTTGGCTGCCTTTGTGATCATCCCGGCCATGGCAGCAGCCGGCTCCCGGCTGGACCAGGGCGGTCCCGGACTGATATTCATCTTCCTTCCAAACCTGTTTAAGTCCATGCCAGGAAGCCGTATCCTGGTTGCCGCATTTTTCGTGGCCGTGCTCTTTGCAGGAATCTCTTCCCTGATCAACCTGTTTGAGGCGCCGATTGCAACCATGGAGCAGCAGTTATCCATGAGCCGGAAAACCGCCGTAACAGCCATGGTGTCCGCTGGGTTTGTCATAGGAATCTGCATCCAGGGCATGGTGGCTGACTGGATGGACTTTGTGTCCATCTATATATGCCCCCTTGGGGCGGCGCTGGCCGGCATCATGTTTTTCTGGGTGTGTGGATGGGATTATGTTCAGGATGAGGTTGGAAAAGGACGTATGCATGGGCCCGGGAAATGTTTTTCCTTTATGGCCAGATATGTGTTCTGCGGATTGACGGTCCTTGTATTTATACTAGGTATTTCATTTGGCGGCATTGGGTGAGGATCCGTATCTTTTTCTCCCATACCGTATTGACTCTGTCTCAAAAAAAGTAGTATACTTCTTACTATATATGTGACTCCCTGTCACCTGCTTTCTGACAGGGGGACTTTTATTCCTGTGGATATGGGGGCATGATACGGCTCCGTTTTCCTGCCAATATCCCCAACGAAAGACGAGGTAATGAGATGACATCTGCACCAACAGAGAATACGGACAATAATCCCCTGGGTTCCGTGCCCATCAACATCCTTCTGGCCCGCTTTGCCATTCCCAGCATCATCGCCATGCTGGTCAGCGCGCTGTACAATATCGTGGACCAGTTCTTTATCGGAAGAAGCGTGGGCATGCTGGGCAATGCTGCCACCAATGTGGCGTTTCCCCTGACCATCACCTGTACTGCGGTATCCCTTATGTGCGGGATTGGCGGTTCCGCCAACTTTAACCTGGCCATGGGACGTGGTGAAAAGGAGGAGGCACGGCGTTACGCAGGCAATTCCATCTTCCTGCTTTTTGCCATCGGCCTGATCCTCTGCCTGGTGGTACGGATTTTCTTAAAGCCCATGATGGTCCTGTTCGGGGCCACGCCGGAAGTGCTGGATTACTCACTGACCTACACCGGAATCACAAGCCTTGGATTCCCCTTCCTGATTCTTGCCACCGGCGGTTCCAACCTGGTGCGGGCGGACGGAAGCCCCAGATACTCCATGGTATGCACCCTTGCAGGCGCTGTCATCAATACAATATTGGATCCCCTTTTCATTTTCGGCTTCCATATGGGAATGGCCGGGGCCGCACTGGCAACCATTATTGGGCAGATTGTATCCGGGCTCATGGTCATTGGATATCTGACGCGTTTTAAGACCGTGTACCTGTCCCTGCGATCCCTGCGGCCGCTGCCTTCCCATATAAAGGCCATTGCGGCACTGGGCATGGCCCCGTTCTTTAACCAGATGGCCATGATGGTGATACAGATTGTGATGAACAATACCCTGCGGTATTACGGCGCGCAGTCCCACTATGGCAGCGAAATCCCGCTGGCCTGCGCAGGCATCATTACCAAGGTAAACATGATATTCTTTTCCCTGGTCATCGGCCTTTCCCAGGGACTGCAGCCCATTGTCAGCTATAATTACGGGGCCGGGAACTATGAGCGTGTGCGGGAGGCTTACCTGAAGGCGGTATGCATTGCCACGGCCATATCAACTTTTTCATTTTTATGTTTCCAGCTGGTGCCCCGCCAGATCATCGGCATTTTCGGTTCGGGAAGCGAGGAATATTTCCACTTTGCAGAGCAGTACTTCCGGATTTTCCTGTTCTTCACTTTTTTGAACGGGCTTCAGCCCATTACGGCCAATTTCTTTACCTCCATCGGTAAGGCGGCCAAGGGCATCTTCATCTCCCTTACCCGGCAAATCATCTTCCTCCTGCCCCTGATCATAATCCTGCCCCTGATTTTCGGCATTGAAGGTGTCATGTACTCTGCGCCTGTGGCCGATCTGATGGCAGCTGCCCTTGCCGCGCTGTTCGTGGTCAGGGAGCTGTCCCAGATGAAACAGCTGCAAAAAGAAGGATAAGTTCAAATCAAAAAAGGACGGTGCATCCCGTCAGGCCTTAGATAATATGATATCCATCATGGCCTGGGGACGACACGCGTCCTTTTCTTTTTTATTATATTTCCATACTCAGCCTGGCGCTGTAGGTTATTTACACAATCCCCTGTCCAAGCATGGCCTCAACCACCTTCTCAAATCCCGCGATGTTGGCGCCTGCCACATAATTGCCTGCAACCCCGTATCTTTCAGCTGCATCAGCTGCCTTTGCAAAGATATTGACCATGATGGTATGAAGCTTCTCATCCACTTCCTCAAAGGACCAGGACATCCTGAGGGCGTTCTGGCTCTGCTCCAGGCCGGAGGTGGCCACGCCGCCTGCATTGGCTGCCTTGCCTGGCATGAACAGGACTTTCTTCTCCACGAACAGTTCGGTTGCTTCCAGGGTGGATGGCATGTTGGCGCCTTCTGCCACTGCAAAACATCCGTTGGCCAGAAGTGTCCTGGCATCCTCCAGGTTCAGCTCGTTCTGGGTTGCACACGGAAGGGCGATATCACATGGAATGGTCCAGATACCCTTGCCCTCTGTATAGACAGCGGTGGGAACAGCATCCACATAATCCTTGATACGTCCTCTGCGCACTTCCTTGATTTCCTTGACAACATCCAGCTGAATGCCGTCCTTATCATAGATATAACCGTTGGAATCGCTTAAAGCAACTACCTTGGCGCCTAACTGCTGTGCCTTCTCGGTTGCATAGATTGCCACGTTGCCGGAACCGGATACCAGCACGGTCCTGCCTGCCAGCTCCTTGCCGTTGTGCTTTAACATCTCATCCAGGATATATACCAGGCCGTAACCTGTTGCCTGTGTCCTGGCCAGGGAGCCGCCAAAGGTCAGGCCCTTACCGGTAAGCACTCCTTCGTATAATCCCGTAATCCTCTTATACTGTCCGAACAGGTATCCCACTTCTCTTCCGCCCACGCCGATATCGCCTGCAGGGATGTCCGTATCCTTGCCGATATGACGGTACAGCTCTGTCATGAAGCTCTGACAGAACGCCATTACCTCGCGGTCAGATTTACCCTTGGGGTCAAAATTGGAACCGCCCTTGCCGCCGCCCATGGGAAGGCCGGTTAAGGAGTTCTTAAGGGTCTGCTCAAATCCCAGGAACTTAAGGATGCTCTGGTTTACAGATGGATGGAAACGTAATCCGCCCTTGTAGGAACCAATGGCGCTGTTGAACTGTACCCTGTAGCCCTTGTTCACCTGTACCTTGCCGTTATCGTCCACCCAAGGTACCCTGAAGGAAATGATCCTCTCCGGTTCAACAAAACGCTCCAGGATACCGGCCTTGCGATACTTCTCCTCGTTGGCGTCAATAACCAGCCTCAGGGAATCCAGAACTTCCTTGACTGCCTGATGGAACTCGGGCTCGCCCGGGTTCTGCGATACTACTCTCTCGTAAATCTCATCAACATATGACATTAATTCGCCCTCCTAGGTTTATGTATGAAGTGTTGGGGATGCCTTTTTTTACCAGACAAACACTTTAACAAAAAGTATAACAAGTTAATTTGTTAAAGTCAATGTTTTTCTGTTCCGGCCAGCTCCGCAAGCTGCTCCAGCACTCCCTTTCCGCCGTTCAGGGTAATGTTCCCCACCTTATCGCAGATGCGCTCCAGATATTCCATTTCCTTGAGTTTGAACAATGTCCTGTTCTCATCCATGAGTTTCGCCGTGTTTAAAAGGCTTCTGGTGGAAGCCACCTCCTCCCTTCTCATGATTACATTGGCCTGGGCCTTTTTTTCTGCAATCAGCACCGTGTTCATGATTTCCCGTATTTCCCCGGGAAGGATGATATCCTTGATGCCTGCGCCGGTAATCTCCACACAGTACTCCTCCTGATACTCCTTCAGACGCTCCAGCACATAGGCCCCGATTTCCTCCTTCTGTGCCAGAAGCTCATCTAAACGGTATCTTCCCACATACTCCCTCAGCTTCAGCTGCACACAGGTATAGATCTGGGACGCCGCGCCCTCCACCTGACGGACCAGCTTTTCCGGGTTCACAATCCTGTAATTGCAGATGACATTCAGGCGGACCGCCACCTTATCCGCAGTAAGGATTTCCTGGCCGGAGATATCCAGCTGCTGGATCTTCATATTGAATATCTTACAGGTCACCTCTTTCCCATAATTCCAGAAATAATAAGTTCCTGTCTCCAGACGTTTTTCATACCGGTTATCATAATAAAGCAGCCCTATCTCCCCGTCCTTGACAATGATTTTCTTATAGTACCTGGCAGGCATCAGATCCATATAGAACCTGGGCAGGCTCTCCTCCATGCACGGCCTGGTGATGTCTATGTTCCGGAATTCATTTTCCTCAAATACATTCCAGAATAAGGACTCAGGCTTTGTCAGGACCTCCCGGTACGCCTTATTCACAAACCGCAGGGCAATGCACTCATCCGGCAGCACATTCTTCACCACCCGGTCCGCAAACCCCTTATCCCCCATCAGTATTTCCTCGGGAATACCGCAGGTCCTGACCTCGCCGGTCATGGGAACGATATCCACCTCATACCCCAGGGCTTTTACAAAGGAATATCTGCCCGCGGTCAGAAGCTTTATGAACTTTCCATTCTTTGTAAGGTAACCGCATTCCTGGTCCTTAATTATATAGTGCCTGATAATACCCATCTTGTTTTATCCTCCCTTCAGACGCTGATTATCATGGAAAAATGTCATTTAACATGACCGTTTATCCTAATTAGTAAAAGAAAAGGCCGTGCCTGGTCCCATATCCATGTCGTGCGGGTCTGTCCTTAAGCAGGAAGCCGGCTAAGGGCAGGCAGGGCAGGATGGAACGGATCTCCCTGCCTGGTCCTTAGGGGGGCTGCCTCCGGTATCCGGACAGACACTAGCCGGACATGGACTGCCGTTCCCGGCGCCTGCATGTGCATCCGCATGCAGCCCACGGGTGGGGCAAAGCCCAGGCCTTCCTTTTCCCTTTGGGTGAGAAACACGTTTTTTGTGTTTTCCTAATGATTGCTATACCACTTAGCTATGCAGCGGAACCGTTCTGTCCCGGTGCAGCAGGATTCGAACCCGCGTCACATCATTCTATTATGAACAAAAGCAGATTGACGGCATACCCTGCGCCAGGGGCGCGGGCACCGGCGGGCGCCGGGGCAGGTTCGCTGCCCAACGGAATGCCCTGCCTCATATCAGCCTGCCTACCCTTTAACAACTCCAATGGTCTTAAGCCGCCTGACCGGAACCACCAGATCCTGCTGGCAGTCCATGACCTCTTCTATGTCCTTGTAGGCAAAACGGCTTTCTTCGGCCACGTCTGCCTTACCTTTCTTCCCCAGGATGACGCCCTGTTTCTGCAGGTCCAGGATAACCTCCTCGCAGGAAAATGCCGCCATGGCGCCCTTTCTGGAGTAGCGGCGCCCGGCTCCATGGGAGGAAGAACAAAAGCTCTCAGGATTTCCCTTTCCCATGACCACATAGCTGTAGGAACCCATGGCGCCCGGAATCACGGCCATTTCCCCGTTCCCTGCCCTGACGGCCCCTTTCCTGTGAACCCACACATCCTTGTCATAATGGTGTTCAAGGGCAGCATAGTTGTGGTGGCAGTTGATATCGCCGGAAAACTCCAGACAAAACTGCGTAAACCTTCCAATGTATTTTTCCAGCACCGCCTTGACGGCCAGCATCATCTTTTCCCGGTTCTCCCTTGCAAAATCCATGGACAGCTGCATCCAGTTCAGGTACTGCTTCCCCTCATGGCTATCCGTGGGCAGGAATGCCAGGCGGTATTCATCCGGCACATCGCTGTACCATCTCCGGTTCAGCTCCCTTGCCTTGTTATGGAAATAATCACATACCGACTTTCCTATATGGCGGCTTCCGGAATGGATCATCACACAGAGGTATCCCTCGTTGTCCTCCTGAAGCTCTATGAAGTGGTTTCCGCCGCCTAATGTCCCAATCTGGTAGAATCCTGCCTCCAGCTGTCCAAGCAGCTCCCCGTCCTCCTCATAGCGTTCCAGTTCATTGTATGCATTTTCCATGGTATAGCAGGGCATCTCCGTCTTATGGTGGGCAAACCCAACCGGGACATTTCTCATGATATCCCCAATCATGGCCTGGATCAGGGAGCCGTTGCCGGTCATGATTTCCTTTATATCAGCCACCCTTATGTTGGTCTGGGTATAGGCCATGCCGCAGCCGATATCCACGCCCACCGCGTTGGGTATGACCACGCCCTCGGCGGCAATGACGCCTCCTATGGGCATTCCCATGCCTGCATGGGTATCCGGCATCAGGCTGACCCATTTATGAAGGAACGGAAGCCTTGACAGATGATATGCCTGTTCCATGCAGCTCTTTTCCAGCGAACCGCGTTCCTTTGACCACACCCTTACCGGAAACCTCATATTTTCTTTCTCATACATCACAAACATATATCTCACTTCCTTTCAGTTTATATTTGTAATCCTCATATATTTGCGTATGTATTTTGCTTACACCCATATGATATCCGGTCCAGGCCCGGAAATCATTTAAAAAAAGTTGCGAACTTCCAGTTTTACCATTTATAATCATATTTATAAAATGGTTCAGGCCCGCGGCGCATGGGCGGAAATTCCGACGGAAGTTCCGGCAGAAATCCCGGCGGAAGTTCCGGCAGAAATCCCGGCGGAAATCCCGGCGGAAGTTCCGGCAGAAATCCCGGCAGAAATTCCAGCGCATCCCGGGCAGAAGGGGCACTATGGCTGAATTTCAGGAATTAATCAAGAATTTTGACAGGATACGTGATTATATGCGGCAGTTCTACATCTATGGTTTTAAGGTCAGGAACGATTTCCAGGATAAAAGTCCCAGGACATATGATAATGAACGGCGCAGGATTGAAAGCTGGCTGGCAGATTACACCCAGTCAGACTACACACCAAAAGGCAAGCATGTGTATATCAATGTGGACAGCAAGACCATTTCCCAGAATCCCCTTTACGCTGCCTGGAAGTCCAAAAGCTTTACAGACAACGACCTGATGCTGCATTTCTTCATCCTGGACCTGCTTCACGCTGTTCCTGAGGGCATGACGGCTGCCTCGCTTTGTGATGAGATTTCCAGGTCCTACGGGGTGGTGTTTGACAGCCAGACCGTCCGCCTTAAGTTAAAGGAGTATGAAAACCTGGGCATCCTGCGCTCCGGGAAATCAGGCAGGAACCTGGTCTATTCCCTGGTCCCCCGGCTTCCCGTGGATGACGCGGCGTGGTCCCATCTCATGGACGCCATGGAATTCTTCCAGGAGGCAGCGCCCTTTGGTTTTATCGGAAGCACCATCCTGGACCGGGAAGACCGCTGCAACAGCCTGTTCCAGTTCAAGCACCACTTCATCGTCCATACCCTGGAAGACGGTGTCCTGGCCCATATCCTGACCGCCATCCACGACCGGCGCATGATTACATATGAAAATAAAAGCAGCCGCAGCAACGCAGTAAGCACCCATACCTGCGTTCCCCTCAAAATCCTTGTCAGCACCCAGACGGGGCGCAGGTACCTGTGCCTCTATCATCCTGAGCTGCGCAGGTTCAGCAATGCCCGCCTGGACTCCATACAGAAGGTGGTCCCCGGTGAACCATATGACGCATACAGCAAGGTACTAAGGGACCTGGAGCAGAATCAGGGAAAATGCTGGGGCGTATCCTTTGGAAACGGGCGGAACCGCCTGCAGGAGGTCTGCATCAAACTCCGCATTGACGAAGAAAAAGAACCTTATATCCTGAACCGCCTCTACCGCGAGGGCCGGGGCGGGCAGGTCATGAAAATACGGGAAAATGAGTACCTGTACAGCGGTATGTTTTTTGATACCAATGAAATGCTGTCCTGGATTAAGACGTTTACGGGAAGGATCCTGGACATACAGGGCACGGACCAGTTCTCCATTGCAAAGATAACCCATGACTGGGAAAAGATGTATCAGATGTATTGCGGCACAGACGCCAGTACAGACGCCCCTACAGACGCCAATCCATCAGAAGGCAGGTGAAAGACTTGGAATTATTTGATAAGATATACGGCTGCTATTACCACATCATCCGCCGCATGCTGACCGCTGCCGCGGACCATCCCCTTACCAGACAGGATATGGAGGACATATGCAGGACCTTAGGCTTTCAGGAAAGCGCCCTGGCCATCCTTCCCAAGATAAAGGACGGCACATGGCCCTTATTCCAGGAAAATGACCTCCGTACATATACATCCCGGCTTCACACCCCGCCCTGCCCCCTGCCCCTGACCAGTCTCCAGAAAGCCTGGCTGCGTTCCCTTCTTTCGGATCCGAGGATCCGCCTGTTTTTAGATGACATGGAATCAGCCGCCCTGGAGCAGGTGCTTCAAGACACCCAGGCCTTATACAATGAAGAGGATTTCTATTATTTTGACCGTTATAAGGACGGCGACCCTTATGACTCGCCGGAATACAGGGAACATTTCCGCAGGATCCTGACCGCGCTGAGGGAACACCGGATCCTGTTAACTGCCTATGAAGGCAAAAAAGGGCGCACCCACACCTTCGAGGTACTCCCTTATCAGCTTCAGTACTCTTCCAAGGATGACAAATTCCGCTTATGCTGTCTCCAGTACAGCCATGGCCGTTTCTGCCGCAACACACTGTTAAACCTAAGCCGCATCAAACAGTGCCGCCTGTCTCCCGAACCGCCTGTCACTGACCCTGACCGTGTACATGCACTTGAATCATTCTGTTTCAAGCCGGTACAGAAAGCCCCGGAACCAGTCCTTCTTAAAATCAGCGGGGAGCGAAACTCCCTGGAGCGGTGCATGCTCCACTTTGCCAACTATGAAAAACACACGGAATACGATGAGGACCGCAAATGCTGGCTCTGCTCCATCTACTATGACCTGGCGGATGAAACAGAACTCCTTATTGACATCCTCTCCTTCGGCCCGGTGGTACAGGTACTGGGGCCAAAATCCTTTGTACGGCAGGTGCGGGACAGGGTGGGGAGGCAGCATGAATTGCTTTATGGGGTGGTGGGGATTTAAGCGGTACGAAGGGTGGGGTGCATCCGTCCGTGAGTGGAATGGGGATGGGGAATCCAGATACGGCTTTGGGCTTAGCTGCTCTAAGTCTGCGGGAAACGGCGCTGGACAAGAGGCTGACTGCCAAAACTCGCGCTGAGTTTCTTCCATCTGTTTTGATATCGGGCTTAAACATTGGCGCCAGCCTCTTAGCACCGCTTCCCGCAGACTAAGACCAGCACAGCCCTACAGATGCATCTGGATTCCCCATCCCCATTCCACTCACCCCCTACGTATTTTATTTGTTCCGCATTCCTTGAATCTGTAAGGATAGGATTGGGGGCGGCCTCCAACAAGCAGGTTTTACAGGTTTTCGCGGAGGCCAAAAAGAAGAAAATCGCAAAGTGTGTAACACTTTGCCCTGTTTGCAAGGATTGAAAACAGCAAAATGATTAGTACGCCTTTTTCCAATAAGGCGCATCAAAAATATTTATGATATTCTCCAATCGGAAAAGGGGCTTCTAAACCTAAAACTCTTGGCCATAACCCCGTATCATCAATTATAAAACCCATAATCATACCCATATGGCTGTGCAGGTGCCTGAATTGTGCCAGAATTAAATTGAATCTGCAATATTCGCAATCTAAAGGATATTCCATCAGTTGTTCGTCCCTCAACTCGGAAACATACAACTGTATCTTATTATTTATGTGGTGGAAGTATTGGTTAATATTCTCTCTAGAAAGCACCTTTGACGAAATAACATCTAAATTGTTCAAATCCTTTTCGTGAATATCCGGCTCCTGATAGCTGCTATCCCTTGGGTTGATATACCACAAATCCAGTGAGTGTAACATATGATAAATATGTTTCCAACAAGGCATTTCACAATACTCTTTATTCCACAGTTCATCAGGAACACAATCAATTACATTTTTCACTTCCCACAAAGCCCTCTTTGTTTGTTCTTCGATTATTTCTGTAAAATGATTTTCGCTCATTCCAAATCCTCCATTTAAAACAAGATTTTCTGTACGCCTTATCCGCCTAAGGTGTATATTCATGTTTCTTATTACTCTAAATTTTAATGCCGGATCTGTCAAGTTGCTTTATCTATTCTTATATTGTGCTCCAAGTCTTTATGAAATCAGGGCGGGATTTACTATCTTTTGGTTTGTGTTTCGCAGTTTCTCCCACTAATCCATGTTACTGGAAGACTTGGATTTTGGGTTGTATATCTTATGTCTGGGTAGTTAGTAGACGATGGGAAAGATGGGATGTGTTCTTATCAGGATGTAGATTTTAGATAGGAAACAGAGAATAGATACAGCTTTAGATATTTTATTAATTCAGGGAGCGCTGCTTTTTAGGGGTGGCAGGCAAAAAGCAGGGAGGAGATTCGTGTTGTCTGGTCTAAAATGCCACACAGCCAGTGCCTGATATCTGCATCAGGAATGTGTCTGTGAAGTAATGGCATAGTGGCCTACGGCTTAACTTTACAGACGTGCTCCTGGCGTAGATAGCAGGTGCCGGCTGTGGGGCGTTTTGGGCTGTCAGCCCCTTAGAAGCTGCGCCCTCCGGAACTTAACGTCCTATTACACGCCGCCCGTCCTGCCCCGCTCCGCAGACATATCCTCAGCACCCCTGACGCTCCAAGCTAGACATCCCTCAGCTTCCGAATCAACACCTCCACCGCCTCAACCCCAGACGCACATTCCAAATCCTGCCCCAGTATATACCGGATGGCTTCCCTCCACTCATCCAGGGAATAAGAAGCTATATTAATCCTGCGGAGTGCATACAGCACATCCTCTATGTAAAAACTATTATGGAGGTCCGATAAATACTGACAGCCCGCTAATTCCTGCAGTCTGATTAACAGACCCCCCTGGTTTTTCTCCGGCTTCATTCATAACTCCTATTCCGCATTTCAGCATCTATATTTTCATTTTCTCTTGTGCAACCTATACATTGCAATTATATACGACATTTATCGTAAAATCAAGGAAGTGCAACCTATTTCTTGCATATTATGGAGGGTGCCATGGAACAAAAAATAAAGCAGGATTTCAGGATCGGACCAAACATCCGTAAATACCGCCTGCAGTCCCACATGACCCAGGAGCAGGTGACAGCCAAAATGCAGCTCATGGGCATTAACATTTCACGCAGCATATACTCACAGATTGAGGGCGGTACTTATAATATCCGGGTTTCCGAGCTGGCCGCCATGAAGGAAATATTTAACATAAATTATGAATCTTTTTTCGAAGGAATCTCCGTGAATACGCAGGAATTATAAAGACTTAAATAAATACATGAACAGGCCGCCTGTCATATGACAGACGGCCTGTTCCAAACACAAAGGATAAAGGTATTTACCCATAATGGGTACGAATTATTTACCGTAGTAAGCTTTTAAATACATTTCTTTAATCTCGCTCATAAGAGGATATCTTGGGTTGGCGCCGGTACACTGGTCATCAAATGCCTGCTCAACCATTTCATCCAGCCTGTCTAAGAAATCTTTCTCATCAATGCCGTAATCCTTAATACAGGACTTGATTCCAACGGCTCTCTTAAGTTCCTCTGTCTTCTCAATCAGCTTCTTAACTGCCTCAGCATCGTCCTTGGCCTGGATTCCGCAGAACCTTGCACACTCTGCATACCTTGCCTGTGTATGCGGATACTGGTACTGTGAGAAGGTACCCATCTTGCGTGGATTCTCAGCAGCATTGAAGTCAATGACCAGGGAGATTAACAGTGCGTTTGCAACACCGTGCGGCAGGTGGTGGAAAGCGCCCAGCTTATGCGCCATGGAGTGGCATACTCCCAGGAACGCATTGGCGAATGCCATACCGGCCATGCAGGAAGCATCAGCCATCTTCTGACGTGCCTCTACGTTAGTCGGCTCATTGTAAGCAGTCGGCAGGTAGTCAAACACATTCTTCATGGCCTTAAGTGCAAGGCCGTCCGTGTAATCGGTAGCCATGACGGAAGCATATGCCTCAAGTGCATGGGTCAGGACGTCAACGCCGGATGCGCTTGTCAGTCCTCTTGGCTGGCTCATCATATTGTCAGTGTCCACAATTGCCATGTTTGGCAGGAGGGCATAGTCAGCCAGCGGATATTTGATGCCGGTCTCCTGGTCTGTGATGACTGCGAAAGGCGTAACCTCGGAACCAGTACCGGAGGAAGTTGGAACGGCAATGAAATATGCCTTCTCACCCATTTTCGGGAATGTATATACACGTTTCCGGATATCGATGAAACGCATTGCCATATCCATGAAGTCCACTTCCGGATGCTCATAAAGGACCCACATGATCTTGGCCGCATCCATTGCGGAACCGCCGCCCATTGCAATGATTACGTCCGGCTCAAAGTCCCTCATAAGCTTTGCGCCAGCCTGTGCATTGGCAAGGGTCGGGTCTGGCTGTACATCGGAGAACACGGTATAGGTAAGTCCCATCTCGTTGAGACGGTCTGTGATAACATGGGTATATCCATTCTTATACAGGAAGGAGTCGGTTACGATGAATGCCCTCTTCTTGCCCATTACATCCTTTAATTCATTTAATGCCACAGGCAGACAGCCCTTCTTAAAGTATACCTTCTCAGGTGCACGGAACCACAGCATGTTCTCTCTCCTTTCAGCAACGGTCTTGATATTCAGTAAATGCTTCACCCCAACGTTCTCAGACACGGAGTTTCCGCCCCAGGAACCGCAGCCCAGTGTTAAGGATGGGGCCAGCTTGAAGTTATACAGGTCACCGATGCCGCCGTGGGAGGAAGGTGTATTGATTACAATACGGCAGGTCTTCATCCTTAAAGCATGCTTCATGATTTTTTCTTCTTCATTTACATTCACATACAGGGAAGCAGTGTGTCCGTATCCGCCGTCAGCCACCAGGCGCTCTGCCTTATCCAGCGCCTCGTCGAATGTCTTGGCCTTGTACATGGCCAGTACGGGAGACAGCTTCTCATGTGCGAACTCTTCGCTGATATCCACGGACTCAACCTCGCCAATCAGGATTTTGGTATCTTCCGGAACTTCCACGCCTGCAAGCCTGGCAATGGCAGCTGCCTTCTGTCCGACAATCTTGGCATTCAGCGCGCCGTTAACCAGGATGGTCTTACGGACCTTCTCAATCTCGCCTGGCTTTAAGAAATAACAGCCTCTATATTCAAATTCTTTTCTGACTTCATTGTAAATGGATTCCAGGACAGTCACGGACTGCTCGGAAGCACAGATCATACCATTGTCAAATGTCTTGGAATGGATGATGGAGTTTACTGCCATCTTGATTTCGGCGGTCTCGTCAATGATGACCGGTGTGTTGCCGGCGCCAACGCCCAGTGCTGGCTTTCCTGAGGAATAAGCAGCCTTAACCATTCCAGGTCCGCCTGTTGCCAGGATCAAATCCGCATCCCTCATGACCTCGTTGGTCAGTTCCAGTGAAGGCACGTCAATCCAGCCAATGATTCCTTCCGGTGCTCCGGCCTTTACCGCTGCGTCCAGGACAATCTTAGCAGCCGCAATGGTGCATCCCTTTGCACGCGGATGTGGGGAAATGATGATTGCGTTGCGTGTCTTCAGGGCAATCAGTGTCTTGAAGATAGCGGTTGAAGTCGGGTTGGTGGTGGGGATGACAGCTGCAATCAGGCCAATCGGCTCTGCAATCTTCTTGATACCGTATTCCTTATCTTCCTCAATCACGCCAACGGTCTTGGTATCCTTATATGCATTGTAAATGTACTCGGCCGCATAGTTGTTTTTGATGACCTTGTCTTCCACAATACCCATACCGGTCTCTTCCACTGCCATCTTTGCAAGAGGAAGACGCATCTTATCAGCCGCGCTGGCAGCTGCAAAGAATATTTTGTCTACCTGCTCCTGTGTGTAAGTAGCAAAAATTTTCTGTGCTTCGCGCATTGCATTCATTTTTGCATTCAGTCCGTCCACGCTGTCGATGATTTCCGGAACAACCTGCTCGATTTTCTTTGCCATTTCCTTTTCCTCCATTTTTCCTTCATTTTTCCTTGTGTTTGTGATGCATTGGGGCTGCATCAGCCTGTTTGGGTTGGGGTATTATTCTTATTGATAATTAATTAACAATCTCACTGTTTGCATTATAACCCTTCGTTAAAAATATGTCAATATGTATTTTAAAATATTTTTGTTTTTTCAGGTTTGGGCAGGCTTGATTGTTAAAAACAAATCAGAAAAAGGCCGAAAAGGAAACGGCCCCGGAACTTCCCGTTCCAAAACCGTTTCCTTCTATATGATTATACCCTGTTTTATTTTACAGGATAAAATCCTGTTGGGGACTCGCTGAGATTGATCATGATGTTCTTCATCTGAGTATAATGCTCCAGCATTACCTTATGGGTTTCACGTCCAATACCGGATGCCTTATAGCCGCCAAATGGCGCTCCCTCCGGGATGGCATTGTAGGTGTTCACCCACATGCGTCCTGTCTCAATGGCCCGTGACACCCGCAGGGCCCTGTTGATATCCCTGGTCCATACGGCTCCTCCCAGGCCGTATTCGCTGTCATTGGCCATGTCAACCACCTCATCCTCTGTCCTGAACTTAAGGATGCAGGCAACCGGCCCGAAGATTTCTTCCTGGGCAACCCTCATGTGGTTTGTAACATTTCCAAGGAGGGTGGGCTTAAGGAAGCAGCCGTTTTCCAGTCCCTCTGACATTAGCTGTTCACCGCCGCAGAGAAGTTCTGCGCCCTCCGCCTTTCCGATTTCTATGTACTGAAGGATTTTTTCCATCTGGCCTTTGTTAATCTGGCTGCCCATCTGGGTGTCTGCCTCCCAGGGAAGCCCCACCTTGACCTGGTTAAACCGCTTCACTGCCTCTTTCACGAACCTGTCATAAATGCTTTCCTGGACAAATACCCTGGAACCCGCGCAGCACACCTGGCCCTGGTTAAAGAGGATGCCCATCTGCAGGCCGTCCATGGACATTTCCCAATCACAGTCCTCAAAGAAGATATTAGCCGACTTTCCCCCCAATTCCAGGGTGGACGGTATCAGTTTCTGTGCAGCTGCCAGCGCAACATTCCTGCCCACTTCCGTGGACCCGGTAAAGGCCAGCTTCCTGAATCCCTTATGCTCCAGCATATATTGGCCGGACCTGGATCCGGAACCGGTCAGCACGTTAAACACGCCCGCCGGAAGCACATCCTGAATCAGCCCTGCAAGTTCCAGCACGCTTAATGGGGTGGCGCTGGAGGACTTAAATACAGTACAGCAGCCGCTTGCCAGCACCGGCGCCAGTTTCCAGGCAGCCATGAGGAATGGGAAGTTCCAGGGCACAATCTGCCCAACCACGCCGATGGGCTCCCTGAGGATCAGGCTTAACGTACTTTCCCCAAGCATGTTGGCGCTTCCCTCATCCGCCATGATGCAGCCCGCAAAGTAACGGAAATGCTGGGCGGACATAGGTATATCCACGGTCATGGTCTCCCTGATTGGCTTGCCGTTGTCCAGGGATTCCACCATTGCCAGGTGTTCCCGGTTGGCGTCAATGATATCCGCAATCTTGTTTAAAATAGCGGCTCTTTCATTGACCGTCACGTGTTTCCAGGACTCAAATGCCTTCCAGGCTGCCTTTACAGCCTCATCCACATCCTCCTTTGTCGCCTCCGCACACTCTGCCAGCACGCTGCTGTCCGCGGGGCAGTATGTCTTAAAGGTCCTGCCGTCAGAAGAATCCTTCCACCGGCCTCCGATAAACAACTGGTATCTGGCCTTAAGTTCTACATTATGCATTGTAAATTCTCCTCTCCACACTTGGTACAGCATACGGACAGGCTTTTAGGGTACAAAAAAAACATGTATCTTAAAGCCAGCCCATGACTGCCCTAAAACACCATGTTTCCAGAAAAACCCTCCACTTTGGAAGATTAATACGGTTGTGTTACCCCTCTGGCCACTATGATATATCATAAGACAGGCAATAGTCAACAAAAATCTTTTATTCAACAAACTAATTTTGTTAATATTGCATTAACACCATGCTTCTTTACTCCCCGACATAAGCCTGACGGTAAATCTCAATTACCTGTTCCCTGGTTGCAGTCCTTGGATTTGTCAGCTGGCACACATCCTTCTTGGCATTGTCAGCCATGATTCCAAAGTCCTCTTCCCTTACTCCCAGCTGCTTTAAATCCGAAGGGATTTCCAGCTGCCTGCTCAGCTTCTTAATGGCCTCAATTGCCTTTTCAGCTGCGCATGTTACGGAAATACCTTCTACCTGGACGCCCATTGCCTGAGCCACATCCCTGAACCGGTTCATATTGCCAATCAGGTTGTAGCTCTCAACATATGGCAGCAGGATTGCATTGCATACGCCGTGGGGCAGGTTATAAAAGCCGCCCAGCTGATGCGCCATGGCATGGACATAACCAAGGGACGCATTGTTGAATGCAATTCCCGCCAGGTACTGGGCATAAGCCATCTTATCCCTGGCTTTCATGTAATTTCCATTGGCAACTGCCTTGGGAAGGTAGTGGGCAATCATCTTAATGGCCATGATGGCCGCAGCGTCTGTCAGCGGATTGGCATCCGTGGACACATAAGCTTCAATGGCATGGGTCAGCGCATCCATGCCCGTGGAAGCGGTCAGTGACGGCGGCATACCCTTCATAAGCTCAGGATCGTTGATGGCAATCTGAGGTGTGACACGCCAGTCAACAATGGCCATTTTTACCTTGCGGGAAGTATCTGTGATGATGCAGAACCTGGTTATCTCTGAAGCGGTCCCTGCGGTGGTATTGATGGCCATAAGCGGAATCATTGGTTTTGAAGACTTATCAACCCCCTCAAAATCAGCAATCTGCCCGCCATTGGCAGCAACCAGCCCAATACCTTTTGCACAGTCATGGGAAGAACCGCCGCCCAGGGAAATGATGGAATTGCATTCATTTTCCTGATAAAACCTGGCCCCGGCCTCCACGTTCTTATCCGTTGGGTTGGGTTCTGCTCCTGCAAAAATACAGGCCTCAATACCTGCTTTTTCAAGAATCCCCTGTACCCTGTCAGCCATTCCTATCTGCCCCAGATACCGGTCCGTTACAATCAGGCACTTCTTTGCGCCTAAACTCTTTACAAGATCCCCAGCTTCCTGAACCGCACCTTCGCCAAATACATTGCGTGTAGGCAAAAAATAATATGTAGACATACTGCTACCCCCTTATATTTTTGCATCCCGCCCCAGCTGTCCGGGCCAGGGCAGGTGCCTAAAACTGATTATATCCAGGCTTTTTAATCTGTCAATTAAAATATTATTTTAATATTTATTTGATAATATTTTGATTAGTGTCGATTTTTTATTAACATTGTACTTATAGTCCTGCTTGTTAAGTTTTCTTAAGTATTTTTCTGTAATTATAATTTGCAGAACAAAATGACTACATTAGATGGATAAAAATCTTCTGTTTTCAATTTGGGTAAATATGGAAAAAATGAGGGGATATGAAGGGAATTAAAACATAATATTCTGTAACAATAAGCAAATATAAAGAGACTTACACAAAGGCCAATAAAATTTGCACAGATATGTGATATATTTTTAACAATTTTTCTGATAATTTTTCCCAGTTCGTGCTCAAAAAACAATTAAAAGGCCATAGGATTTTGCATATTATTTAACAATAATACAAAATTCTACAGCTTCATTTTGGGAAAATCATGTTATTATTTTAAGATATCAGCATCAGATAAACAATAAATCCATAAAAACCAGATACATGTGAATCAATTAACAACTATTTCTGCTTCCAGATACCGGCCAGTACCCGTGCTTTTAGCTTTTATGTAAATCTCCATCGCAATCCATATGCCGTAATCCATGTGCCTTCATAGGATGTATCCGGTTTTTCCAGACAGCTGTCACTGAAGAATACGGATGCGTCACGGACAAAAAGCGATGCATCGTATATATCCGCCGTGTATTTGTCAACAGCAGGACGCAGGTTAAGGGCAGTCACCCCCTCAAATATCATTTCAAAATCCCGGCACTGCTGGCTCTGGATCAGGATGGATACGCTCCTTACATCTGCAAGGGGATACATGGATTTATCTGCATTTACATAAGCCCCGCTGACATAATCCAGTCCACGGATAACCGTATCCTCCCACAGCCAAGGGACCCCTCTGTATTCAAAGAAGAGGATGCTAGGGTGTGTTTGAAAATTGCTTTCCGTCAGCTGTGCGTCCCACTTTGTGGGAGATTTGGTCCTGATGAGGGAGGCGTAGCGGTCTACCTTCCCTGTCTGCTTATAAATCCATCCTTCCGGCCCCTGGGGGGTAACAAGGTTGACAAGAACCGGAAGTTTCTGATCCGATTTGTCCAGATAGTCGAATAACTTCATATATCCCCCATTTCCAAAGGGGACCGATACCAGATATTTTTAAAATCCAATCATGGCCCCACCGTCCACCACAAGGCTTGTCCCCGTAACAAACCTGGATGCGTCTGAGGCAAGGTATAAGGCAGCCCATCCAATATCCTCGGGCTGTCCGAACTTCTTCATGGGGGTCCTCCCGATAATCCGTTGCGCCCGTCCGGGGTCGTCTGCATTGGAATACCTCAGCATCGGCGTATCGGTCCATCCCGGGACAATCGCATTGAACCGGATGCCTGTGCCTGACAGCTCTGATGCAAAGGAACGCATCATGCCCAGCGTACCGGACTTGGCCATGGAATATCCCAGCACGCCGGTTACACCGATGAACCCTGTCTCTGAGGAAAGGAATATGACGCTGCCGCCCTTCATGTGGGGTACGGATGCCTTTGTCAGAAGGTAACCCGCCTTTAAGTGCACGTCAAACAGGCGGTCAAGGTCTTCTGCCTCAAAGGAAAGCGCAGGCTTTTTTATCTGTATGCCTGCATTGTTGATAAGGACATCCATCCCGCCAAACCTGTGTACAATGGAATCCACCAGCACGGGAATCCCCTCAAAATCAGTAATGTCACAGCGGATATAATGGGCGCGCTCCCCGATTTCCCGGCACGCATGTTCCAGTTCCTCTTCCCTTCTCCCAACCAGGACCACGGTGGCATTGGCACCGGCCAGGCACTGGGCCATGGAAAAACCAAGACCGGTTGCCCCGCCTGTGATGACGGCAACCTTTCCCTCCAGGTTAAATATGTCGATGTATGATTTCATGGCGCCTCCTATAAAAAAATTGAATCACTGGATGAAACACCCCGTCATTACAGATCATGAACGGATTCTCAAATTACATTTTGACATAATTATACAAAAGACCGCCTGCCAATGCAAGCGGCCTTATGACGTTATACGCGCATATCACTGTCTCCCTGTATCAATCACTATATGCGCCTGTCTCCTCATACCGATCACTGATCCGTATCTTATAAGGGCAGCCTGGGGTCCCGGACACACCCTAACCCGCCATCGCCCTGACAGCCTCTGCCACAGCTTCCTTCGTCAGCCCGTGATAAGCCAGGACTTCCTGATAATTATGGCCGCTGCAGCCAAATGTATCTTTAATCCCCACCATCTTCATGGGCAGGGGGTCTTCACATAAGGCCTCGGCCACAGCGCTTCCCAGCCCTCCTGCCACATTATGCTCCTCGGCCGTAACCACGGCCCTGCAGCCCTCGGCCATTTTCCTCATTACCTCTTTATTCATTGGCTTGATTGTAGATACATTGATTACCCTTACGGAGATACTGCCTTCCAGTTCTTTGGCTGCCTCCAGGGCCACTCCTGTCATATAGCCCGCTGCAAACAGGGCAACGTCGGTTCCATGCTTCAGTATCCTCGGCACCCCGATTTCAAACCGAGCCCCCTCTTCTGTCACATTGGGATAGTCATTGCGGTTCAGGCGGAGATAACATGGTCCCTTCATTTGTGCAATTGCCTTTACTGCTTCCCTTGTTTCATTTGCATCCGCAGGACAGATGACCGTCATGTTCGGCACGGCACGGAAGATAGCCATATCCTCCACGCACTGGTGCGTGGCGCCGTCCCCAAAATCAGACAGGCCTGACGATGAACCGCATATCTTCACATTCAGTTTACCAATTGCAATGGTCTGGCGTATCTGGTCATAGGCACGGCCGCCTGCAAATACGGCAAATGAATTTGTGAACGGGATTTTACCGGTCTGGGCCAGTCCTGCCGCAACGCTTGTCATGTTGGCTTCAGCAATCCCCATTTCAAAGTGCCGCTCCGGAAACTCTGCTTCAAACAGTTTTCCCATGGTAGAGCCGCCCAAGTCCGCATCCAATACCACAATCCGTTCATCCTGTCTTCCCAGTTCCACCAATGTATTGCCATAAACCATTCTCTGATTCGTATCGCTCATCTGTGCGCCTCCTGCCTTTGCACTCCTGACCAGTCCTGGTCCGCGGCATTGTCCTGCTCCGCTAACTCCTTCAGGGCCTGTCTATAGGTTTCTTCCGTCAGCATGCCGTTGTGGTAGCCCACCACATTCTCTGCAAAGCTGACCCCTTTTCCCTTAACCGTATTGGCAACAATCACCGTGGGCATGCCTTTTACATAATCGGCCTGATTCAGGGCGTCAAGAATCTGTCTCATATCATGTCCGTCTATTTCTATCACATGCCAGCCAAAACTCAAAAATTTTGCAATGATATCCCCCGTATCAAAACGTTCTTTGGTCCTTCCATTGGCCTGGAGACCGTTCCTATCCACAATAGCCACCAGATTGTCTGCCCTAAACGCGCTGGCTGCCATTGCAGCCTCCCATATCTGCCCTTCCGCAATCTCTCCGTCGCCCACCAGCACATATGTCTTGCTTTCAATCTTATCCAGCCTCTGCCCCAGGGCCATACCCAGTCCAATGGAAAGCCCCTGCCCCAGCGAACCCGTACCCGCCTCAATTCCCGGGGTCTTCTGTACATCCGGATGTCCTTGCAGATAAGAGCCGATTTCCTTTGTGTGCTTCAAATCCTCCACCGGGAAATAACCGCATTCCGCCAGCGCCGCATACTGAAGGATTCCCACATGCCCCTTGCTCAATAAAAACCTGTCCCTTTCCCTCCATCCGGGGTTTTCCGGCTTGTGCTTCATTTTGTAAAAATAGAGGGCCGCCACGATATCTGCAGATGAATTGGATCCTCCTATATGTCCGGCCACCCCAACGCCCATGCTGATGACCACATCCCTTCTCAGCCTTTGAGCCTGGCATTTTAAGCTTTCTATTAATTTATCATCATATTCCATTTTCCTATCCTCCCCTCTCAATTGACAGCAACCACTTTTATTAAATCCCCGGGCGTCTTTGCCAGTTTCTCAAAATAGGCGGGCGCCTCTTTCAGGCTGATGGTCTTACTGATTAAAGGTTCTGCATGGATTTCTCCCCGGTTGACCATTCCTGCCACAACTTCAAACTCATCATAACCATAAAGGAACGACCCCTGCACGGAAAGCTCCCTTGTGACGATTTCCTGCATGTTAACCTCTATCATCGGTCTGTTATTGCCTATCCATACAGCCCGGCCCCCAAACCGCAATGCAGTCATGGCCTGCTGTACCGAAGGCCCAGCGCCCACGGCCTCAATGGCAGCATCCACCCCCTTGCCTCCTGTCTCTTCCAGGATTCTGGCTTTAAAATCCTGGCTCTTCGGATTTATGACAGCATCTGCGCCCATCTCCCCGGCAACCCTTAAACGGTGGCTGCTTAAATCTGAGATAAGGATCTTGCCTGCCTTCTTCATTTTTACACATGCCAGGGCCAGCAGCCCAATGGTTCCCGCACCCACAATCAACACGGTTTTTCCTTCCAGTTCCCCTGCATGTTCCACGCTCCTGTACGCGACTGCCAACGGCTCAAACAGGGAACCCATTGAAAAGGAAACCTTATCAGATAAGGAAAAACAGCATTTTGCCGGTACACAGATATACTCTGCAAATGCCCCATCCACATCCAGCACACCAAAAGCCCTTTTATTCAGACACAGATGGACCTGGCCTTTTTTGCACATTTCACAGTTCCCGCAAAAATCCACCGGATAGACAGATACCCTGTCCCCAGGCTTCCACCCTTCCACATCTTGCCCCAGTCCTGCAATCTCCCCTGCAAATTCATGCCCCATTATCATGGGCGCTGTCCTTCTTCCTGTAATTCCCATATATCCGTGGACATCACTGCCACATATCCCACAGGCCCTTACCCTGATTTTCACTTCCCCCCGCCGCGGCGTCACATCCGGTACATCCCGGTATGTAAGGGTATCTGGCCCTTCATAAACAATTCCCTTCACCTTATTTTCCCCCTGTCCGCCTTATCCTTATCGGTTCCCTCATTCTCCCTGTGCTCCATATCGGGAATATGGTTCATCCACACGTTCATCTTCCCAGCCCCCCGGTTGGCCCAGGCATAATACGGGACAGCCTTTAGCTTGACCGGTTCAAAGTAACGCCTGGACACAGGCTGGTATAATCTTCCCTTCCACTGTTCCCGGTTCCTTCTTACGCCCTGTACCTGAATGGTACAGATCCCTCCCAGGAGGTTTTCTTCAAAGCCCGCCTCCAACCGGCTGTTGCCGGTCAGGATGCAGTCGAATAAATCCCCATCATTGTCCTCTTCCTCCACACAGTAAACCAGCGGACCATATTGTATGGCTGCTTTCCCGCAATCCATCCTGACCCCCGGGTGGGCCTCCATTAATACGGGTTTCATGGGCAGGCTTAGATTCAGGTGTCCATTGGCGTTCCATTTCTTCCTCACATAGAGATATCCCCTGTCTTCCCAGATTTCCGCATCCCCTGCCTCAAATACCGGCTGCCCGCTCCATTCCGGTATCCGAAGGGCCAGTGTCCACTCCTCATCCAGGTCAGTCACTACCGTAATCTTTATATCCCCCTGCCATGGATAGTCTGTCTCCTGACGGATGACTACGTTTTTATCCCTGACCCTGATATCAGCCGTTCCCTCCTGATAGAGATGCACGTACACGGCCTGTCCCCCATCATCTAGTTTTCCCTTGGTATATTGATAACCGCCAAGGGATTCCAGCAGCCTTGCCAGGTTCATGGGACAGCAGGACACTGCAAACCAGCGCTGGCGCTGCGGAAACATGCGCGGGTTGCGGATGATCCTGTCCCGGAACATTTCCGGATGGGAAGCCAGATGATTGGCATAAAAGAAGCGGTCCCCGCTAAGGGATACCCCGCTGAGCACCCCGTTATAAAGCGCCCTTTCCATCACATCGCCATATCTCCGGTCCGGCGCCACCTGAAGCATCCTGAATCCCCACATGACCATGGCAACAGAAGCGCATGTCTCTTGGTATGACTCCTCATTGGGAAGATGGTAATCAAAGTTGAACCTCTCACACCCATCCTGGGAGCCGATACCTCCGGTAATATACATCCTCTTTGACGTAACATTGTCCCAAAGACGGACACATGCCTGCCAAAGACTTTTATCCCCTGTCTCTGCCGCCACATCCGCCATGCTTCCTCCCATATAGGCCAGCCGGACCGCATGGCCTTCCGCCGTCACCTGTTCCCTGACCGGCAGATGTGCCTGGAACAGGGCATATGGTCCCTGGGACAAAAAGCTTTTTCCTAAAATTCCCTTGGGGCCCCCGTCCTCCGGGTCCCTGCCCTGTTTTCTTGCCTCTTCTTCAAAGAAATATGGCTGCTTTCCCCTCTCATTCAGGAAATAGGCTGCCAGTTCCAGATAATTCTGTTTACCTGTCAGACGGTACAGCTTCACCAGGGCCAGTTCTATCTCCTGATGGCCCGGATACCCGTGGATCTGATGATCTGCCGGACCGAACACACGGTCAATATGGTCGGCATACCGTTCCACGATTTCCAGTAATTTTGCCTTCCCCGTGGCTTCATAGTATGCAACCGCTGCCTCAATCAGATGTCCGGCGCAGTACAGTTCATGCATGCGGTGTACATTGGTCCAGCGTTTTCCGGGCTCAACCACCGTATAGTAGGTATTCACATACCCGTCCGGCATCTGCAGCTTCCCGAAATCATCTATGATTCCATCAATCACTGCCTCTGTTTCCGGATTTCTTTGATACCAGAGGGCATAGGATGCCCCCTCAATCCATTTTGCCAGATCGGAATCCCAGTAATGATGGGGCCTGGGGACTGTTTCCCCATGCGCCAGATTCTCCTCCAGGACGCCGTCTATGGTAAATACTCCCTGGCCGGGTCCGCTGTTCTCCCGGGGCTTATAAATACATTTTACGGAATCCACCCTGCCGGAGCTTTTGCACTGCTCATACTCAGCCGGAAGGGTTACCTGTTCATTTATTTCCTGTCTCTTCTTCCAGAACCCGCCTGTAAACCTTACATTTTTCCAGCTTACAGGAAGGGACTTCTGCCATCTCTCATCCATAATTCCATCCTTTCAGACACCTTTTCAACATCAGCCTTTAACTGCGCCGGCCGTAATACCCGTTATCAGATACTTCTGAAGACATATGAATATCAAAAGCACGGGTATGGTCAGGATTACCGCAAATGCCATCAGGCTGTTCCATTCAATCCCATATTCACCGATTGCCTTATACATATTAACCGTCAGGGGATATAGTCGGTCGGTCTTTATAAAGGTCAGGGCCCCCATCAGGTCCCCCCATCCCCAGAGAAAGGTAAATGCAGCTGAAACCACAATACCCGGATAAGTAATGGGGACCATTACCCGCCAGAACACCTGGAAACGGCCGCACCCGTCAATAATGGCAGCGTCCTCCAGTTCCTTGGGAATATCCAGGAAATATGGCCGGAGTGTAATGATACAGAAAGGGATGCTGTGCAGGCAGGTAAAAATAACAGGCGCTGCCAGGGTATCTAAAATAGCAATTTTTTTAAATGTCATGAACAGCGGGGAAAGGAACAGCACCGTGGGCAGCATCTGTGTTATCAGGATTGCCAACAGTACCGCCCGGTTGATACTCAGCTTAAAGCGTGCCAGTCCGTACGCGGACAAGGTGGCCAGCAAGGTAGAGATGATTGTGGTGGCTGCCGCTATGACAAAACTGTTCCTGAAACTGATCCAGATAGGCACGCTTCCTCTGATAAATAACTGTGATATGTATCCTTCCAGTTCAATCTTTTCAGGAAAAAAGGTTGGGACTTCGGCAAAGATCTCCTTTGATGATTTAAGGGAGGTAATTACCATCCAGTAGATGGGAAACAAAAATAGCAGCAGCACAGCAGCAGCAATCAAGTTAAACAATATCTGTTCCCTTTTTTTCCGTTTATCCATCTCACATCACCTCTTCTTTCTCCATTAACTTAAGATTAAATATGGCAACCACCAGCAAAAGAATCAGCATGATATTAGCTACCGCAGCCCCCTGTCCGAATTCAAAATTGGAAAACGTCAGTTTGTAAGAGGCTGTTGCCAGTATCTGCGTGGAATCCAGGGGCCCTCCGTTTGTCATTATATAAATCAGGTCAAATGCCTTAAATGTATAGATGAACCCAAGTGTCACCACGCTGAGGATGGTGGGCTTAAGCAGCGGAAGTGTAATGTGGCAGAACCGCTGGATGCGGTTGGCCCCATCAATGGCAGCCGCTTCAAACAGTTCCTCGGGCAGCGTAGTCAGCCCGGTTGCCAGCAACAGCATGTTAAAGGGAACGCCTCTCCAGATATTCGTAATGATAAGGGCTGTCATGGCCCCCCGTTCCGTGGTCAGCCAGGAAACCGGCGCCTTCACAATATGCAGCTGGGTCAGGAAATAATTTAAGATACCGGAGCCATCCCCTGCAAATATCCATTTCCATACAGAGGCAAATACAATGACGGGAACCAGCCAGCACACCATCAAAAGCCCCCTGGATATCTTGCTGAGCCTGAATGCCTTGGAAAACAGAAGGGCAAGGGCAAATCCTATGACGAACTGGAACATGATGGACATTACCGTAAAATAAACCGTGTTCCATATAGATTTCCTGACCATGGGCATGGCCAGTACTTCCCTGTAGTTTTCCAGTCCGATAAAGGGCTGCTCCCCACGGAAGGTTTCCAGCGTCACTTCATGAAAGCTCATACTCAGGTTGTATATTAATGGATATATTACAATCAGCGCAAGAAACACTGCAGCAGGAAGTATAAAACAATATCCGGCCATGATTTCCCTTTTTGTATACCTGTTGTGCATTGGATTTTTATTCTTTCTTTTCATCAATCATCACCGCTTTCCAACTCATTTCAACTGATTTTGGGCATAAAAAGTGCTGCAAAGCACAATTGCCATGTGTTTGCAGCGCTTTGTACCATATCTTGTTTGATTATAATCCTGCTATGGATGCGCCTGCATCCTTGGCCGCCTGCTCCGGATCCTTGGCTCCAAGAACAACTGACTGCCACATTTCAATCAGGATATCACTGATTTTATTATAATTCTCCACCGGCATTGCCACTGCATACTCCTGCATTTCCACAAATGTGCTTATGGGTTCCTGGCCGAAATACTCAGAGCCTGCAGCCACGTCTTTTCTGGATGGAATATAATTCTCTGCTTCGCTATACTTGACCATGACTTCGGGCCTGTTCATATATTTCACAAATTCCCAGCTTAAATCCACATTACCCGTATTGGAAATGGCAAAATTATGGCCGCCCAGCACTGTCTTAAACCCAGCGCTTCCCTCAGGAACCTTGGCCACTCCAAATTCAAAGCCCGCATCAGCCTGAATGGAACTAAGACGCCAAGGACCGTCTATGATCATTGCTGTCTTACCTGCAATGAACTGGTTTGCATTGTCACCGGAATTATAGTTTACCACTTCCGTGCTCATGTACTGGTTTTCAACCATTGTCTGATAGAATTTAAGCATCTCAACGGTCTCAGGCGAATCAATACGGTCCACATCCGATCCTGCCCCCCAAATAAACGGCCACATCTGGAAGGTGGTATCGGTTGTCTGGCTCCCCGCCACACCAAAGCCATTGACCCCGGTTGCCTTCAGTTTCCCACATGCCTCAAGAAGCCCGTCCCAGGTTGCCGGAACCTCTGTGACGCCCGCCTTATCAAGTAATTCCTTATTGTAATAAAGGCACAGGTTATTGGATGTGAACGGAAGGCCGTAATACTTTCCTTCATACTGGTTCTGTCCCAGAATGCTGTCATAATACTGGTCCAGTTCCAGTTCTGAGTTAACGCGGTCCGTGATATCCGCCAGGATTCCCATCTTTGCGTAAGTGGCCGTGTCCGTGTTGTCCACATCCATCACATCCGGAAGGCTGTCGCTGGCCACCATGATATTAATCTGCTTTCTGGAATCCGCAAGGGGCATATACTGAATCTCCACCTGTATCCCGGTTTCAGCTGTAAAATCCTCAATGCATTGATAGAGGACTGTTTTTTCCTTGGGATACGTTAAAAGCAATGTAATCTTTTTATCCCCATCGGTCTGGGATGCATCTGCCTGTGCTGTGCTTTCCTCCTGCGCCTTCACATCCTGTTCAGCGGTCTGTGCCGTCCCCCCGTCAGACTTTGTACCGCACCCCATACAGATTCCTGCCGCCATTGCAATTGCTGCTGCTGACCATAACCATTTGTGTTCCTTTCTCATTGAAATCCCTCCCTGTTTGTTTTCTGATTCAAGGATACCACCTGCGTATCTTATTTCCCATTCTACATTTCTAAGAAAGGTGTCCAAAACAAACGTTACATCTGGATATATTCCTTAGGGCTTTTTCCCGTATACTTCTTAAACACCTTGCAGAAGTATTTTACATCCATGTACCCGCTCTGCTCAGCCACTTCATAAATCTTCATGTCGCTGTTTCTGAGAAGCTTTTTTGCGTGTTCAATCTTAACCTGGGTACAGTATGCGGTGTACTTAATCCCCAGTTCCCGCACAAACAGCGTGCTTAAATACTCGGGGGTGATGTTAAAACGGCGCGCCATTTCTTCCACAAGGATATTCTCCTTGTATTCCTTCTCAATGATATTTAATACCTCATTAATGACCGGATTATTACAGTGGCGTATATTATCTTTATAACGTTTGAATTCACCCAGGATATTCAGCATCATGGTTGCATAGGCATCCGTGGAAATTCTTGTTTTTACCCATTCCAGGACATTCAGATGGCTGATTTCCTCATATATCCCATAACTTGTCTTACGGATTTCATACAGGATGGCAACGGTCATGCACAGCATTGCCTCACGGATATCCCCATAATGGTAAACCTGCTTTTTCAGATATGCTTCAAATTCCCGCAGATCCTCCCGGACCGCCGCCATATCCAGTTCCCCGATGTGGCGGATTATATTCCTTTCAGTCTCCATGGGATAGACGAATTTATTACATTCTACCGCCTTAAGTTTTTCCTCGTTTATTATGTCCATCTGTATGACAGACAGCCCCCAATTGCTGTTGTCCTCCATCACTTTAAGCGCCCTGTAAAATTCCTTTAACCCTCCAAGGAAATAGGATACCGCCACAACCGGTTTGTGGAACAGGCTTTTGCCACGTACAAGCCCTTCCCGTACCCGCCCTTCAATGCATGCGGTTTCCACTGATTCAATCGCAAAAAACAGTTTATGCCTGCCGCCGGAGAAAAAATGGAATGTAACCCCTGACAGATAGTATTTCATGATTTCCTTCCACTTTGTTTCTTCTGAAACCGTAAAACCGGCATCTCCTTTAAGCATCAGCAGGCATACCCTTCTGCCTGCCATCCTGGATTCCAGCTCCTTCAGGTAGCTTTCAGCCGCATCCTCCGGCACTGAATACAGCCTTTCCCATAATTCCTGGTCAGAAAAGGTGGATGGTCTTATCTGGTGTTTTTCTTCCCTGATTTTCTGCTCCACCCGTTCCAGTACTTCCCTTAATGTCTTTTTTGTCACTGGTTTCAAAAGATAATCCACGCTCCCCAGCTGAATTGCTTTCTGGGCAAATTTAAAGTCGGCATATCCACTTAGCACAATGAATTTGCACTCGTTTCCCTGGTTCCTTACTGCCTCCATCATTTCCAGGCCGTCCATCTGCTCCATCATCACATCAGTTATGACCACATCCGGCTGTTCCCTGGCAATCAGCCGTACGCCTTCTTCCCCATTACCGGCCGTCCCCACGATGTCCCATCTTTCTCCCAGCTGTCCAATCAAGGCAGTGAGTCCCATTAATGACTTTCTTTCATCCTCCACAATTATGATTTTCATCTTTTCACCCTCTTTTACATCACATCTTTGGTATGGTAATCTTAATGGAGGTTCCCCTGTTTTCCTCCGAATGTACTTCCAGCCTGTAGCTGTCCCCATAATAAAGCTTCAGCCTGGCTAATACATTTGACACGCCGATTGATGGCGTGCTCCCACCTTCACCAAAAACTTCCCCCACTTTCTCCTGTGACATCCCCCGCCCGTTATCCGTTATGGAAAAACAGATCCTGCTTTCATCTATATGGTAAATCTTGATGCGGAGGAATCCTCCGTGGCGGATATGCGCATATCCATGAATGATTGCATTTTCAATCAAAGGCTGGAATATCATCTTATGGATATGGCAGTCCAGGATTCCTTCCTCACAATCAATGGCATATTCAAAGTTATCCATGAAACGGATTTTCTGAAGGAACAGATACTTTTTCAGGTATTCCATCTCATCCTTTATTTCAACAACGTCATTGCTTTTACTTATCTGATACCTGAGGATCTGGGCAAATTCGCTAAGCATTTCACTGATTTCATCTTCCCCGTTCTCTATTGCCAGCCAATGGATGGAATCCAGGGTGTTGTAGATGAAGTGAGGGTTGATCTGGGCCTCAAGCGCCCTGATTTCCGCATCCTTTTTCATTTCACTGACCTGCTTAATCTCGTCCATCTGGTTATTAATCTGTTTCATCATCTTATTAAACTGGCTGGCTATGATGGAAATCTCATTCTTTCCTTCCATTTCCATGTGGGCGGACATCTCCCCGGCCCTTACTTCCTTCATGGTATTTACCACCTGCTTAACAGATGCGGACAGCCTGCGGGACAGGATCCATATGAAGAAACCGCCCAGCACCATCAGGCAGATGGTTATCATCCATATTATCTTTTGAAAATTCCGTATTTCCTTTAGTATATAATCATTATCCAGGACACCGGCCAGACGCCAGGATGTCTTGGGAATGTCCACCAGCACCACCGCCTTGTCCTCGTGGTTTTCTTTCACCAGATGCACATCCTGACTGCCGCCTGGCGCCACCTGCTCCCATCCGTCCATGTGAGCAATATCCGTACCTATCATGGATTTGTCGTAATGTGAAACAATCCGGTTGTCCTGATCCACAATGAAATTATAATTTGTGTTCCTGTCCGGTGTAATCTGGGCCTCCTGGCAGATATCGGAGAGGACCAGTTCATTCACGCCCATGAGGAAGGTTCCCACATACCTGGCCGTATAGAAATCCATCAGCCGTTTCCGGTACGTGAAAAGATAATAATCCGAGGTCCCCTGCCGGTCATAATACTCGGCCGGTATCCACTCCCCCTGAAGGATTTCCTGTTTTTCTACCTGCGAAAAATACAGGTCATATAACTCCGGGCTTTTCTGGTATAGAGAATCAATCTGAAGCCTGTCCGAGCTGAATACTTTTCCATTTTCAGTCTCCACAGCCATACACCATACCTGGGGACGGTAAGACATGAAGGTCCGCATCTGCTTCCTCAGTTCCTGTTTCACGCCCAGTTCATCCTGTCCCTGGGCTTCTTCAAATTGCTGCATGTAATCAAGGAATTTTTCATCTATGGTCATCTGGTTAACAGCTTCCTCATACCCATTCAGGGTTGCTGCAATATTGGATGCTGCCTGTTCCACTGCTATGCGGAAAAACCCGATGATTTTCTTCTCAATAATATCCGTTAAATATGTATTGCTTATACCTGCCAGAAGCACGATCTGGGCGGTAAACAGCAATATGAACACAACGGATATCTGTTTTGTAAATGATTGCCTGCTCCAGTATTTCCGTATCCCCTTCATATGTCCCCCACCTTTTCCAACTGTATATACTATATATGATGTGTATCTTGCCGAATATTTTAAATCCGGATATATCCCCAGGATAACATTTATATGCATAAGATAAAAGAGGGCGGGGAGGATTTATGGAAATCCGGGTCGTTGACAGACGCCAAAGGATAGGAAAAGCCCAGTGCGTGGGCACTGGGCTTTCATCTATATTTATATGTGCTGTGTAATACAAATACTTACTCCACGTCTTTCTATATCCCTGCCAATGACTTCAGCAGCTCCACCTTATCAAGCTTCTCCCAGGGAAGGTCCAGATCATTGCGGCCAAAATGTCCGTAAGCAGCTGTCTGCTTATAAATCGGGCGGCGGAGATCCAGCATCTTAATGATACCGGCCGGGCGGAGGTCAAAATTGGAACGGATGATTTCCACCAGCTGTTCATTGCTCAGTTTTCCTGTGCCGTAAGTATCTACCATGATGGAGGTTGGATGGGCCACGCCGATTGCATAGGACAGCTGGATCTCACACTTGTCGGCCAGTCCGGCTGCCACGATATTCTTCGCCACATAACGGGCTGCATAGGCAGCGGAACGGTCCACCTTGGTGCAGTCCTTGCCGGAAAACGCGCCGCCGCCGTGACGTGCATAACCGCCGTAGGTATCCACGATGATCTTACGTCCGGTCAGGCCGCTGTCTCCCTGGGGTCCGCCAATCACAAAACGGCCTGTGGGATTAATGAAGAACTTGGTGTTCTCATCCACCATGTCCTGAGGAAGTATTTCGTCAAAGATGTATTTCTTAACATCCGCATGGATCTGCTCCTGGGACACGCTCTCATCATGCTGGGTGGAAAGCACCACTGCATCCAGACGCACCGGCCTGCCATTCTCATCATACTCCACCGTAACCTGGGACTTGCCGTCCGGACGCAGATATTTTAATGTGCCGTCCTTGCGCACCTCTGTCAGGCGTCTGACCAGCCTGTGGGCCAGGGAAATGGCGTATGGCATGTACTCTTCTGTCTCATTGGTGGCAAAACCGAACATCATTCCCTGGTCGCCTGCGCCGATGGCATCCAGCTCCTGGTCGGACATCCTGTTTTCCTTTGCCTCCAGGGCCTTGTTCACGCCAAGGGCAATATCCTGGGACTGCTCGTCAATGGCGGTTATCACGCCGCAGGTATCGCAGTCAAATCCGTATTTTGCACGGTCATATCCAATCTCGCGTATTGTCTCCCGGACAATCTTCTGGATATCCACATATGCATTGGTCGTAATCTCACCCATAACAAGTACTAAACCTGTTGTGGCAGCTGTCTCACAAGCCACGCGGCTCATGGGGTCCTGGGCCATAAGTGCGTCCAGGATGGCATCGGAAATGGCATCGCACATTTTATCCGGATGTCCTTCGGTTACGGATTCAGATGTAAAAAGTCTTCTTTCCATTTTATTCACGTTCTCCTTTTCTCTGAAATAAATCATTCTGTTACCTGGTTCCTGCAACATATATCCTTTACAAAAAATAAAGTCCGCAGCAATTGCGGACTTGAAAATAACGAAAAATCTTCAAATCCTCTTATTGCTCGATCAAGCATGCATGAAACAGTGCACACTCCTCGCTCAGGCTGGCACCTTCCGGCCCTTTTGCACATCAATACTGACATACTCAACCGGGGTTGCCGTGACTTCACAGGTCCTTTGTACCTCCATCACTCTGAATAAGGGATATATACGAACTATATAATTGTAAATCATGTTACCTTCCATATATTAATCCATTTATACATGCATGTCAACACCTATTTGTGATAAAATAAATCAATTTAAATAAGGTGGAAAAATATAGGAAACTGAACTAAAATATACATATATCAAAAATAATCCAAGCAGGAGAAATCATATGGCAATTATCGGTATTGATCTTGGAACCACCAACAGCCTGGTATCAATCTGGAGGCACGCAAAGGCGGAGCTGATCCCTAATTCCCTGGGAACATTCCTGACCCCCAGCGTGGTCAGCATGGATAAGGACGGCACCCTGTGGACAGGCACGGTTGCCAGGGAAAAGATGCATACCCAGCCGGAACGCAGCGCCTCCTCCTTTAAGAGGCAGATGGGCACTGCCCACGATTTCCGGCTTGGGAACCATATATTTAAGGCGGCCGAACTCTCTTCCCTCATATTGAAGCAGCTTAAACTGGATGCGGAAGCATATCTGGGGGAACCGGTGGAGGAAGCTGTCATCAGTGTGCCTGCTTATTTTAATGACGAGCAGCGCTTTGCAACCAAACAGGCCGGGCAGCTGGCCGGACTTAAGGTGGAGCGTCTGGTCAATGAACCATCTGCTGCAGCCCTGGCCTGCCGGAACCAGACCGGGGAGGATGACTCCCAATTTCTGGTAATTGACTTTGGCGGCGGCACCCTGGACGTATCCGTGGTGGAGTGCTTTGAGCAGATCATCGAGATACAGGCCGTGGCTGGCGACAACCATCTGGGCGGCAATGATTTTGATATGTTAATTGCTGAATATTTCTGCGGACAGCATGGACTGGATTATGAATCCATGACCATGTCTGAACAGAACCTGCTGCTTAAAAAGGCGGAGCAATGCAAACGGGAACTTACGGCCAGCCAGGCGGCCATGATGAATTACCTGTACAGGGAGAATGAGCTTGGGCTTTTCCTGACAACAGCGGACCTGGTGCGGATTTGCGCTCCCCTCTTTAAACGTCTGGAAAAGGTGGTATTCCATGCCCTGTCTGATGCCGGAAAGACCATGGAGGATATTGACCAGATTGTCCTTGTGGGCGGGACCTGTAAAATGCCAGCGGTCCAACAGTATATCGGGCATTTCCTTCACAGGGAGCCGTTCCTTGCCGGACAGCCAGATGAAATCATTGCTCTGGGGGCCGGTATCTATGGGGGCATTAAAGAGCGCAAATCTGATATAAAAGATATCATCCTCACGGATATCTGCCCCTTTACCCTGGGAATCGGAATCATTGACAGAAATAATGGCAGGGACCATATCATGTCACCCATCATTGAACGGAATTCGCCCCTGCCCACCAGTAAAAGCGGTTTTTATGTCACCACCAGGGACCTGCAGACAGACATCGGCATCCTTGTGTTCCAGGGCGAATCCATGCATTGCAGTGAAAACCTGTTTTTAGGCGAATTAAACCTGACGGTTCCGCCTGCCCCCAATGGCCAGGAAGGCGTGGTCGTCCGTTTCACGTATGACATCAACGGTATTCTGGATGTGGAGGCTGAAAACAGGCATGGAGATGTGGTGAAAAAACTGATCATGAATGAACGTATCCGGATGGACAGCCAGGAACTGGATGAGAAAATGCAGGAACTGGAACAGCTGAAACGTCCTGCCAGGGAACAGGCTGTTAACCAGCTTGTGTTCTCCAGGGGAGAACGGCTCTACATGGAACTGCTGGGTGATGACCGACAGGTAATCCTGAACCTGTTAAACTGGTTCTCAGACGTCCTGGCAGCAGGCAGTCCCGCAGCCATTGCTGCCGCCCGCAAAAAGACAGACGATACATTTAACTACCTGGAAAGCAAACTATACGGAGGCGTATGATGGCAGACACAATATGGGACATACTCGGCATTTCCCCCACATCTGATAAACGGGCAATCAAAAAAGCATACGCTGCCAAATGCGCCGCCTGCCACCCGGAAGAACATCCGGAAGAATTTGACCAGCTTCATAAGGCTTATACGGCAGCAGTTAAGGCGGCGGCGCGGATTCCGGCGGACACGCCTACTACGGCTCCTGCCAGGGAACAGACAGCCACCCCAGCGGACACTCACACCACGGCTCCTGCCAGTAATCGGACAGCCACCCCAGCGGACACTCACACTACCGCTCCCGCTAGGGAACAGGCAGCCATCCCAGATATCTCCCTGCTGGTGGAGCAGGGCATGAAGCAGGAGTTAAACGCCTCTTGCAGTAAGCTTTTAGAAAGCCTAAAAAAACTCCATAGCTCCTTTCCCAAATCCGTTGACACCAATGGGGAGGATTTCACAAAGGCGCTGCTGCGTCTGGAAGAATGGTATGAATCCCCACGGTTCAAACTGGCTGGATGGGAACCTGATTTCCTTAAACAGCTGGACCAGTGGCTCAGTGCCAACAGGAGCAATATCAACCGGGCGGAGGCGGTTGCTTTGTACAGGGCCTACCGGTTCAGGCAGTACAAATCCCCCTCCTATCCCGTCATTCCCCATATGGATAATGTCCATTGGGAAATAATGCAGCATGCATACCGCTATGAAAAGGATATGGCTGCCATGGCGGACATGCCGCCGCTGCCCAAAGCAGATGACCAGGAAGCCAGGTCCCGCCGGCAGCCCTGGTCCCGTTCCCAGCGGATACTGTCCAGCCTGATACTTTTATTCGTGGTCATCCTAATAAAGGGTATTTCCATGGCCCCCAGCCGCGCCAGCAATCCTTCCGATGTACAGAAAATAATAAACGAAATAAAGAAAAATCCTCCCCAGACCCTGCCAGGCCCTGATTCATCGGAACTGGTCAGGGAGATTGACAAGATACTGAAGGAAACAAAAGCCTCCGACATGCGCCCTGCTGATAATGCCTTTTGGGGCAGCGGTGAAACCTCCCAAAACATGTCCCAACCTTCATCTCCCAAAAAATGGATATACAATGGTTTCGGCCCCATCACACGCCCGGAGAATCTTCCTATCAGTCCTGAAGAGTACGCATTTTACGGTAAGAATAACCTTACAACGGTCTATAAGGGAAGCTTCTCCAGCATCTATACCTATCCATCCGCATCCCCGCTGACCGCAGTCATGTCCGGTATTGTAGATATTCATGTGGACAGCTCTTACTTTGATCAGGAGGAGGAGACTGACGGGGTTTATTTCTACAATATGAAGTCCTTAGGTGAAGCTGAGATACCGTTTCCGCTATGGGTAATTCCTGTCCAATCCTCCTCGGATGACGTCACCCGCTATACCGTAGGAGGATGCGGATATTGGGCCGAAGCCCTTTTATACGCCGCATCAGGGCAGGGGATTTCAGGGTTCACATGGTACGACCAGGATTACGCGTCCCACCTGGTCCTCAAATGGGACTCTGTGGACACCCTGCCTGAACTGACGGAACGCCTTCTAAAGACATGTGACAGTTACTATGGATACATTGGCGGACAATCCCCAGACATGAATCTGACCATCATCATCGGACCAGATGCAGATACGGCTATAAGACAGCTGCAGGCAGTCACGGCGCCTTTAGAGGAAGAGCTTACCTCTGTAACAATCACAGAAGATGAACAGCTTACCCGGTGCGGGGCAGGTCCGGTTCCCATGGCAGCGGACGGCAGCATTTCCCATGACCTTTCCCTCTATGACAGCTCCGTGCGCTGGGTCGTGCGGATGCACATGGAAAAGGATGGAACCAATGAAGGATTCCATCCCGGACTGACCAGCCAGGAAGCGCTGGACCAGATATTCAATCATATCAACGGCCTGGACTGGGTGCTGTCCCGGTATGAAATTAAGGATACCTAAGCTAATACGCCATTGCCCATTCCGCCAAAAGCAGTCTGATTCATTTTCTGCTGCAGGTCTTCCCTTATCTGCCGGAAATCCTGGGACACCAATTGTTTGTCCTTTACCAGGCACCGGCCTGCCACGAACACATGCCTTACATTGTCTGCACGCGCACTGTACACAAGGGCCGAATAAGGGTCGTACACAGGAAACATGTTAGGCGAATCTGTTTCCACCACCACCAGGTCCGCCTCTTTTCCCGGTTCCAGGGATCCGGTCAGCCGGTCCAGGCCCAAAGCCCCGGCTCCCCATATGGTTGCCATTGAGACTATGTCCTTTGCAGGAAATGCACTCCTGTCCCCGGTCTCATTTTTGTGGAAATTTGCGCAGAACCTCATCTGTGTAAATAAGTCCAAGGTATTGCCGCTGGCCGGTCCATCCGTGCCAAGCCCCACGGTCATCCCATGTTCCAGCATGGAACTTACCGGCGCCACACCTTTGGCCGCCTTTGTATTGGAGCCGATGCAGTGGGCCACGCTGCTGCCGGACTTTGCCATCAGGCTTATATCCTGCTCCGTAAGGCGTATGCTGTGTGCGCACAGGGTATGGCTGTCAAGGATCCCCAGCCGGTCCAGATATTCTATGGGCGTACATCCATATTGTTCCTTCAGGTACGTCATTTCATAATCCATCTCAGCCACATGAAGGGTAAATGGCACGCCGTATTCATGATTCACCCCATGGATTTCCTGAAGCGTACTGCTGCCGCACGTTGTTGTTCCGTGGGGCGCAATACAGCCCTTTATCCGCGGGTGGTTCCTGTAACGTTTAATCAGCTCCTCCCCCAGCATAATGGCTTCCCGGGGCGTCCTTGCATCACAGGATGCTTCCTCCATCACGGTCTCTCCGGCAATCCCCCTGATTCCCATCTGATCCATGACCTCTGCCACCGCATCCTCAAAATAATACATATCCATGACCGTGGTGACACCGCTTAAAAGAAGCTCGCAGACAGCATATCTGCTGGAAAGGCCGGCCAGCTCCCTGTCCATTGCCCTGGACTCCATGGGCAGGAGGAAAACCCGAAGCCTGTCCTTACAGTCATCCCCCAATCCCCGGAAGGGAATCATTCCCATATGGCAGTGTGTATTCACCATGCCAGGCATGACAATGCCATGTCCTGCATCTATGATGGAAATGCCCTCCTGCCTGCTGCCTCCCCACCCTGTCATACGGTGCTCCAGCGCCTCCATGGGGCCGACCTCTGATATCCTGCTGTCCTCCAGGACTACATATCCCTCCGGATACATATCCATATCCCGGTTCATGGTAATAATGATGCCATTGGTGATGACTGTCTTCATCTGATAACAACTCCCTTATTCAATATACTCCTCAATGAGGGGAACCGGTTCCTGGGTCCTTACGTCCAGCAGCCCGTAATCGGTCAGTTTCAGTTCCGGGGATACCGGAAGCCCAAGGGTGGACATGGACATGATTTCATTATTGTTTTCATATCCCAGGTTCCTCATTACCTGCCTGACCCTGCCCAAATCAGACGCCAGTTCTTCCACCGGGCCGTCATATAGGATGCCGCCCACCGGAAGCCTGGCCTCAGCCGTCACAATCCCATGTTCAGCAGCCGCATAACCGCCCTGCAGCTCTATGATCCGGTTCTGTGCCGCCGCCATATCCTGCTCACAGGTTCCCAGTACTAGCAGGTTGTGGCTGTCGTGGGACCAGGTCGTTGCAATGGCTCCCGGCTTCTTTAACGCGCCCTCCGCCAGTCCAAAGGAAATGTTCCCGTTCTTTCCATAACGCTCAAACATCACTGCCAGGGACAGACCTGCCGCCTTCCAGCATATGACGCCGTCTTTCACATCCAGCTCCCTGACTACCCTGGAGGTGAATGTGCCGTGGGTCTGGATTTTCATCACATTTACTTTGACTCTGGAACATGGTTTATCCGTCTTTAGGAGGAAGTCCTCCGCCATGGCCCTGTTACAGTTTACGGAATGGTAAAATGCTTCAGGTATGGATGCATCTCTTTTTCCGGCGGGCTTTCCTGCATTTCCCACTGATGCACCTACCGCTCCTGCCGCATCCGCCTCTCCTGCCGCATCCGCCGCTCCTGCCTCATCCGCCTCTCCTGCCCTATGGGCTCCATATCCCGCTCCCCAGCGTTCCCCATACACCAATTCCCCCCGCTTAAACACCGCCGCCGGCTGAAAGCGTTCCAAATCCCGAAGCAGCACAAAGTCCGCCAGCTTTCCAGGCCCGATCATCCCCCGGTCATCCAGGTGCATCCGCCTTGCCGGGGTAAATGTTGCGCAGTAGATTGCCTTTTCCACAGGCATCCCATTCTTAACCGCATGGCCTACTATCTGGTTTAACTGTCCCTTTAAAAGCTGGTCCGGCATGGTATCATCCGTGATGAGGGCTACATTTTCATAAAGACCATGGCGGCATACCGTGTCCACCACCTCCGGCGTCAGGGACTTATGCTGCAATTCCATGAACATTCCCATATCTGTTTTTTCCAGCACGCCCCCAGGCGTCTGCTGGGTATGGTCCGCGTCCACCCCTTCATAGATAAAACGGCAAAGGTCCTCACCGCTGATTTTGGGACAATGGCCCTCAATCCGTATGCTGTCCCGGATATCCCTGCCCCTGCAGATACCCACCAGCCGTTTGATTAACGTATCACCATCCAATGTCAGGTCCTTAAAATTCATGACTTCCCCAAGGCACAGCACCCTGCCGTCACGCGCCAGTTCCCTGACTTGCGCCTCCCCAATCCCTGCGCCCGATGTCTCCAGGCTGTCATTGGTGGCCGGCACGCTGGAAGGGATGGCATAAAATATATCCAGCTTTGTCTCCTGCCCCATGAACCACTGAATGCCGTCCATCCCAAATACATTGGCAATCTCATGGGCATCAGCCACAACGGTTGTAACGCCGTAAGGCAGGGTGATGCGGGAAAATTCTGCCGGGTAAGTCATGGAACTTTCAATATGCATATGGATATCAACCAGCCCCGGAATCATATACATTCCGCTGCCGTCAATCATTGTCACGTCCGGATAGCAGATTGCAGGGGAAACCGCGTAAATCTTTTCCCCTGCAACCGCAACATCCCTTTTCTCAAAGCACTGCCTGTATGTCATGAAAACCCAGGCGTCCTTTACCACGAAATCAACCTTCATAGCCACTCTCCAGGGATCCTTATTCTTTTAACATAGTACCTGCTGTACGTTTACAGCATGGAGTTAATTATTAATGATACGGTTCCACTGGTCAATCCAGCTGTTTAACTGGGGGTTCACAAAGGAGTAATCCAGCACCTTTGCATTGGCAGCCTTGTCGCCGTATGTCATGTTCTTAGACTCTTCATCCGTGAATTCAACCTTTTTGTTGGTGGGCGCCTCGTTCAGGGCCTTGCCTGTCTTGGTCTGAAGCTCAGGGCTTAAACGGTAGTTGAGATATTCGTAGGCCAGATTCTTATTCTTACAGTTCTTGGTAATGCTGATGGTATTAAAGTTGGCATACGTAATGTCCGGCGTCACATAGACAAGGTCCGGGTTAGCTGCCTGGATGGTAGGAACACCAAAATCACCCACAACCGCTACCGCCACTTCACCGGAAGTAAACATATTAATCAGGTCGGCGGACTTAGCGTATGTCTTAACCAGATTCGGCTTTAACTCTTCCAGGGCCTTAAATGCAGCCTCTGCGTTGTCGCTCTTAATATCCACACCTGCATGGTCACTTGCCATATATACCATGGCCGGTCCGAAGGTGGTGGTGATTTCCGGAATGGAGACCATGCCTTCCAGTCTGGAATCCCACAAATCGTCAAAGCCCTTTATCTCAAAATCAACTGCATCCGGATTGTACATGATGCCGATGCTGTTAATGGTGTAAGCCACGCCCTGTCCTGCATCCGCCATGGTTTTGGCAGCCGTAATCATATCGGCCGCATTCTCAATCTTACTTAAATCAATATCCTCGAACAGCCCTTCCTCAATCCCCTTTGCGGTCATGGCCTGTGACAGTTCAATCACATCAATGCTGGATTCACTGTCAGCAGCCAGCTTGGTATAACGGTCATTGGTCCCTCCTGTCTCTGTAACGATTTCACAGTTAAATTCCTGCTCAAAGGGAGCATAGACCTCTTCCGCGGAAATATCCTCGCTCAGTCCATAGGTGGAAAGCACCAGCTTCTGCTTTCCGTCCGAAGCCGCCTTCGTATCCCCTGTGGATGCGCCGCCTCCGCAGGCGGTCAGTGCCATTGCTGCACAAAGTACCATTGCAATTGTCTTTTTCATAATAATCTCCATTCCGCCGCCTTTCAGTTGGCGGCACAAATAGTAATGAAAG
>ERZ1106969.274-NODE-274-length-58245-cov-21.729902_pt1 | contig 58245 bp, 51 predicted proteins | sample MGYA00403685_ERZ1106969 | MGnify/ENA primary metagenome ERZ1106969 (study PRJEB35170, sample SAMEA104062416) | human gut metagenome | biome: human gut; feature: human-associated habitat; material: faeces | place: Denmark | collected 2012-05-18 ... | reverse complement strand
CGATGATATAGTCCGGAAGTCCAAGCTTGGAAGAAATGGCGAATGCATTACTTTTTCCGGGAACACCGATCAACAGACGGTAGGTCGGGCGGAGTGTTTCCACGTCAAATTCACAACAGGCATTTTCCACGCCCGGAGTGGAGAGAGCATATACTTTCAGCTCACTGTAATGGGTGGTTGCCATGGTGCGGATTCCCTGCTCATGAAGATGGGAAAGAATCGCAATGGCAAGGGCTGCACCTTCTGTCGGGTCTGTACCTGCGCCAAGCTCATCGAAAAGGACAAGAGAGTGGCGGTTGGCTTTCTTAAGGAAAGAGACCACGTTTGTCATATGTGAGGAGAAAGTACTTAAGGACTGCTCGATACTCTGCTCATCACCGATATCTGCGTAAACTTCTTCAAACAGTGCAAGTTCGGAGCGGTCCAGTGTCGGAATATGAAGTCCGGACTGGCCCATGAGAGTGAGAAGACCGACAGTCTTTAAGGATACAGTCTTACCACCGGTGTTCGGACCGGTGACAACAAGCAGGTCGAAATCATCACCAAGACGAATATCGATCGGAACTGCTTTCTTTTTATCAATGAGCGGGTGGCGTGCCTGTTTCAGACGGATACGTCCCTCATCATTGAAAATCGGCTCTGTAGCATTCATGTCCATGGCAAGGGAGGCTCTGGCGAAAATAACATCAAGCTGTACCATGATGTTAAGGTCTGCACGGATAGAGTCGGTCTGTTCTGCGGTCATCTGGCTTAAGTTGGAGAGGATCACTTCAATTTCTTTCTGTTCTTCCAGTTCCAGTTCACGGATGTCGTTGTTTAATTTTACGATCGCCATAGGTTCGATGAATAAAGTAGACCCTGTAGAGGACTGGTCATGTACCATACCTGGAACCTGACCTTTGTATTCTGCTTTGACCGGGATACAGTAGCGACCGTTTCTCATAGTGATAACGGAATCCTGCAGATAATTGCGGGCACTTCCGTTTACGAGAGAGGAGAGCTGTGTGTGGATCCTGTCTCCGGCAATTTTCATGTTTCTGCGGATCTGGCGGAGATTGCTGCTTGCATCATCGCTGATCTCATCCTCTGAGAGGATACATCTGCGGATTTCTGTTGTGAGAGGAGTCAGTGGCTCCAGTGCTTCAAACATTCCGTCCAGAGAATCCGGGAGCGAATCACCTCGTTCACTTCTGGAATAAGCTTTCACACGATTGGTATTCTCCAGCAGGCTGCAGATGGCAAGAAGTTCACCAATCCCAAGGGAACTTCCGATTTCCAGACGCTTCAGAGAACCACGCACATCCTTGACACTTCCGAAAGAGATATTGCCTTTCTGGAAGAGACGGGTGAGGGCGTCCTTTGTCTGAGTCTGCATATGGCGGATCTCATCAATATCTGTAGACGGCTCAGTCTTTTTGCAGATTTCCTTTCCCATGGAAGAAGAAGCCTTGTCTGTCAGCATATTGATGATCTTATAGTATTCAAGTGCTTTATATGCTTTCTGATTCATTGTTGATTTAAGTCTCCTGATTATTGATTGCTTTTAAATTTATGATACCGGAAAAAAGAATGAATCTGATTCCTGGTGTAGCTGTAATAGTGGGAATATTTCAGCTGGATTTTCGGGTATGGCTGAAATACCTTTCTTATTATATATGATTTTGGAGACTATGAAAAGTGTTAAAAATAGTTTAGGTTTAGGTGAATCAGGTAAGCACCCTTGTTCTAATTGCAAAAATTCACTTGATGTGAGAGCTGCAAATGGATTGCCGATAAAATTTATTGTCTTTTATAAAAAATTGCAAAAATTTATCCGGACAGGATAGGCGGATACAGGAATAAATATGGGTGTTATGACGGTTTAAGAGGATAAAAAACACATTTTCAAAAAAATAATAAAAAAATTTCAATAAAACTATTGACACTTTATATAGTTTTTGGTATAGTACCAATTGTCGCAACAATAAGTAAAACTTAAAGATGAAACGCGATATGCGGAAGTGTCGGAACTGGCAGACGAGCAAGACTAAGGATCTTGTGAGCATTGCGCTCGTGTGGGTTCAAGTCCCATCTTCCGCATGAGAAACCTTGTATCTTAATTGATGCAAGGTTTTTTTGTTCTGTAGAACAAAAAAACTCTTTGCTTGCTATAAAAGCCAAATTACTTATGCTGTATTCATAAAAAATTCATATCTCTTTGTTAAAATAATTCATGAATTTATTAGTCCTGACCAATGATAGATTAGGCCTGGAATGATGGGAATACGGGAGATTTGAGTTTTATGAAACAGGACAAAGAACGAAGAAAGGATACACAGGAGTATCAGTTTATACAGGAGACAATAAAGAAACCGCCAATTGAACGGAGAAGCAGAGTGCGCAGAGTTCTGGCAACTGCCGGATGCGGGATACTGTTTGGCGGATGTGCAGCAGTGACTTTTGCGGGAGTATTTCCTGTTCTGGCAGATAAAGAAGAAAATGCGCAGCAGAGAATCGAACTGACTGAATCGGATATTGCAGACAGTGAGGAAACTTCAACAGAAGACAGATATACAGAAGAGACAGATACTGATTCGCAGAGGGAAGAGAAGAGTCCTCTTGCAGTTTACGAAGAAACTTACAAAGAAGTACTGAAGATCTCACAACAATCACAGAAATCTCTTGTAAGTGTACAGGGGATTTCCAAGGATGAAAATCTGCTTGATAATTCTTATATGCAGCAGAGCGATTCGGAAGGTCTTATTTTTCTGGAAACAGATACACAATTTTATATCCTGACATATGAGGAAGAACTGGAAAACCTGCAGGAATTGCAGATTACTTTTTCAGACGGATCTACAGTGACCGGAGAGATATGTAAAGGCGATACAGATACCGGACTTGCAGTTGCAACGGTGAAGAAGAGTCTTCTCAGCGACAGTACAAAGGAGAATATTGTGGTATCTGATCTGATGGGTACACAGAGTCCTGAGCAGAGTGATATGGTGATTGCTATCGGAAGTCCGGCCGGTGACAGTGATGCAGTGGCTTATGGAATGGTTACTTCCGTTTCAGAGAAGCTGGCAGCAGCAGATACAGAGTATGAAGTATTGGCCACAGACATGCAGGGAAATGAGGATGGAAGTGGAGTACTTCTGGACACGGCAGGTAATGTGACGGGTATGATTCTCAAAACCAGTGAGAGTGACGGGGATAATATTCATGCACTTTCTGTTTCACAGATTCTTTCACTGGTAGAGAGATTGTCAAACGGAGAGAAGGCAAGATATACAGGAATTTATGGCAAGGAAATAGACCAGGCACAATGCCGACATTTAGGAATCGGATCAGGACTTTATGTAGAACGTACAGAAACAGAATCTCCGGCAATGAAAGCGGGCATACAGTGTGGCGATATTATCAACAAAGTTGATGGAGAACTGACAAACAGTATGCAGTCTTATTATACATATCTGCAGACAAAGAAAGCAGGAGATAAGATTACGGTGACTGTCCTGCGAAAGAATTCCGGTGGGGATTATGTAGAAAAGGATTATAAAGTAACAGTTGAAGAGAGATAACCTGACTTCTGTTGATACAGATAATCCTGAATAAATTTCAAGATAGAAGGGTGCAATAATAATACAGACATTGGGACTGAAATCTTTATTGCGTAAATATTGACATATGAAGAGTTATCAGGTTTGATTATTGTAAATATAGAATAGATAGAGAGGCAGATTTATGCGTTTTTTAAATGAATTACATGAGGGAGACAGAATCAGCGGGATTTATCTGTGTAAGCAGAAACAGTCCGCGGTAACAAAGAACGGAAAACCGTATGAGAACATTATTCTTCAGGATAAGACCGGAATTATGGATGGTAAGATCTGGGACCCGAATTCCCTGGGAATTGATGATTTTGATGCACTGGACTACATTGACGTAGTGGGAGATGTGACCAGCTTTGCAGGTGCCATGCAGCTGAATATCAAGCGTGTGCGCAAGGCAGCAGAGGATGAGTATGATCCTGCAGATTATCTTCCTGTAAGTGAGAACAGCACAGATGACATGTACAGTCAGTTAAAAGCATTTATTGGCAGTGTAGAGAATACATATCTGTCTGCACTGCTGAAGAAACTGTTTATAGAAGATGAGGAATTTATCAAAGCATTCGAGGGACATTCCGCAGCGAAGACCGTGCATCATGGATTTATCGGAGGTCTGATGGAGCATACACTTGGAGTTACCAGACTCTGCGATTATATGTCAAAAGCATATCCCGTTATTAACAGAGACCTGCTGATCACAGCATCCCTGCTTCACGACATCGGAAAAACAAAAGAATTATCCTCATTCCCGTTAAACGACTATACAGACGAAGGCCAGCTTCTTGGACACATTTATATCGGTGCTCAGATGATTCACGACCTGGCAGGTCAGATCCCGGAATTCCCGGAGGTACTTAAGAATGAGCTGATCCACTGTATCCTTGCGCATCATGGCGAATTGGAATACGGCTCACCGAAGAAACCTGCACTTGTAGAAGCAGTAGCTCTGAATCTTGCAGACAACACAGATGCAAGAATGGAAACCATCACAGAGATTTTTGCCGCAGATAAGGGTAAGAAAGAATGGCTCGGATACAATAGACTGTTTGAGTCAAACTTAAGAAGAACAGATGAGGTGTAATCTTTATGGAATTTCGTAAGAACGATCTTGTTACGTTAGAGATAGAAGATTGCGGAATTGACGGTGAAGGTATCGGAAAAGCCGATGGCTTCACCGTTTTTGTCAAGGACGCAGTAATCGGAGATAAAGTAACAGCTAAAATTATTAAAGCAAAGAAAAATTACGGTTACGGCCGTCTGATGGAGGTACTCAAGCCATCTCCATATAGAGTAGAACCGAAATGTGCCTTCGCCCGTCAGTGCGGCGGCTGCCAGCTTCAGGCACTTTCCTATGACCAGCAGCTTGTATTTAAGACAAATAAAGTCAAAGGTCATTTGGAGCGCATCGGAGGATTTACAGATATCCCTATGGAGCCGATCATTGGCATGGACGAGCTTTTCCATTACAGAAACAAAGCACAGTTCCCTGTAGGCAGAAATAAAGAGGGAAAAATCGTCACAGGTTTCTATGCGGGAAGAACCCACAATATTATTGAAAACCGTGACTGCGCACTTGGCGTAGCCGAGAATAAAGAAGTTCTGGACCGTGTGATCGCGCATATGGAGAAATATGGAATCGAGCCGTACAATGAAGCAACAGGAAAAGGACTGGTACGCCATATCCTGATCCGCTACGGATATTTCACAAAAGAAGTGATGGTCTGTCTGATCCTGAACGGAAACAAAATTCCGAAAGAGGATGCGCTGGTAGAATCCCTGCGCGAAATTCCGGGAATGACAAGCATTACTATCAATGTAAATAAGAAACGTAGCAATGTAATCCTCGGCGAAGAAATCCGCCTGCTCTGGGGACAGGAATATATCACCGATAAGATCGGCGATATTTCCTACCAGATATCCCCACTTTCCTTCTATCAGGTAAACCCAAGACAGACCCAGAAACTCTATGCAAAAGCAATGGAATATGCAGACCTTCACGGCGAAGAAACCGTCTGGGATCTCTACTGCGGAATTGGAACTATTTCACTGTTCCTGGCACAGAAGGCGAAATTCGTTCGAGGTGTAGAAATCGTTCCGGCGGCGATTGAGAACGCGAAAGAAAATGCGAAGCTTAACGGGCTGGAGAATACAGAATTCTTTGTGGGCAAAGCTGAAGAAGTATTGCCGAGAGAGTATAAGAAAAATGGTGTTTATGCAGACGTTATTGTTGTTGATCCGCCTAGAAAGGGATGCGATGAGACACTGCTGGAGACTATGGTAGAGATGAATCCGGAGAGGATTGTGTATGTTAGTTGCGATAGTGCTACATTGGCGAGAGATTTGAAGTATTTGTGTGAGAGAGGGTATGAACTTCGCAAGGTCTGCGCGGTTGATCAGTTTGGAATGACTGTTCATGTGGAAACAGTCTGCCTTCTGTCGAAAAAATCCCAATAAATCAAAGGATTTCGCCATTTTGGGAATAAAATAGATGTGTGTTTCTGTTTCCGTAGAGTGATGATATAACCGGATGTTTACCCCAGGGGATAGGCTTTGGAGAACGGGAAATATACATTTTGGCGAAAGGATACTTTTTCGCAAAAGAGGAAGAAGAAAAATGGATGAGAAATTAGAATATGCAGAACAGTGGGAAGTAAGTTCGAAATATTTTTATGATAAGAATTATTACAACTGGATGCAAACGAAGATAAAAGATTATAATATTATTTTAGAAGTTGGCTGTGGCACGGGATATAGTACATTATCATTATTAGAAAATGGACATAAGGTAATTGCGCTAGATAAAAATAGTGAGTGTATTGAAAAAGCAAAAATGTTGATACAGCAAAGTGGTTATTCCGTTGGGAATTTGTCTGATGCAGATGTCTTGTTTATTAAAGCAGATATAGCGGTTGAAGAGTTTTATTCTCAGTTGTTAAGTTCACTTCATTTTGATGCAGTGATATGTTGGAATGTAGGAAGTTACTGGAACAAGGATACTATACGGTACTATTTGCCTTATATGTTAGAGTATGGATTGAATGTATTTCAGATTCAACAGAATCCAGAATCATCGTACTCAGAATTGATTTTGTGGAATGCGTGTAAAATTGCCGCTATTAGAAATGTACCTGTACATATAGTGGATCGTGCAGGTGAAATTATAAATGAGACAAATGATGAGTATTATTGCACATTAAGAGCAGAATTTGCTTTTTCGGATTTGGATTTTGATAATTTGCAAGCAGATTCTGTTTCGGGTGGCGGACGAATGTTGGTTACAAATGGTAGCATAAACAGAGAAGAAATTATTGAGACAATGCTGGTGTCGATATTCATGAAATAGATACTGTAATGCGATGAAAGGGAGTGGGTTATATGGGGATAAAACCGTTACCCCACTTTGAAAATCTATTGAATACTTTCGCTATGCAGTATAAAATCAAGGTTCAGGGGAATATTGAAACCGTTTGTCTGCTTTCAAGGAAACCTTGATTTTCTGCGGTTTGTAGAGTATTAAGGAACAAAAATGGATGTGTGTTTTGTAGCTTTGTGAATGAACCATTTGAATATCGTAGCAGTGGGGTGTTTTGAAACTCTGCTGAATAATAGGCTTTTGCTAAAAGGTATCACTTTTGCGAAAATGTATGATACCTCCCGGCAGGAGCCTTTTTTTATAAAGATAACTTGACTTCTAAATCTTACTGATGTAATATTTACACAAGTGCAGCAGGATTGCGGACGAAATTTTTTTGTTGCGAAATCTTACGCATGTAATAAAAAGGGAGGAGGAATGCATAGTACGATATACCCAGCAAAGAGAAATTTTTTTACTTCAAAATCTTACGAATGTAATATTTTGAAGATGTAGTGTACATTGAAAATAGAATATGACCATATCAGCAAAGCAAAATGAATGGAGGTCAATATGAAGAAAGGAAAAAGCAGAAACAAGCGAAAGAAAACAAGAAGTAGGCGTCTATGGATTGCGATTGCTGTTATAGGAATAGCTGCGGTAATTTCTGCAGTATGCGTGGCAGGAATGTTGGCAACAAAGGAAAATGCCTGGAGGACACCGGAAGAACTTCTGGTGGAGTACATGAATCATATTCCAAAACAGGACTATGAAGAAATGTATGCGATGCTACATATTGAGGCATCGGGAAATGTCAGTCAGGAGGATTTTGTAAAGCGAAATTCAGCTATTTATGAAGGTATAGAAGTCCAGAATATGGATGTCCAGATTATTGCATATGATGAGGAGCAAATGGTGGTAACCTACCAGACTTCTTTTGATACAGTTGCAGGAACTATCAGCTTTGAGAATGAAGCGCTCTTTCTAAAGGGCGAAGATGGATATAAGTTGGTTTGGGATGATTCCATGATTTTTCCGAATCTAACTTCTACAGATAAAGTAAGAGTTTCCACTACACAGGCAGAACGAGGAGAAATTCTGGATAGGAACGGACGTGTCCTTGCAGGAAAAGGTACAGCATCTTCGGTTGGAATCGTTCCGGGCAAGTTGGAAAACAGAGAGGAAGCAATCGCACAGATTGCAGAACTATTGGAAATCACACCGGAAGCGATAGAAAAGAAACTGTCTGCAAAGTGGGTAAAGGATGATTCTTTTGTTCCTATTAAAACGATTCCAAGAGTGAAAGAAATTGAGTTAATGTCTATCAGTCCAGATGAAGAAGTCCTAAAGCAGAATGAAAGGCATGAAAAGTTGCTGGAGATTCCCGGAGTGATGATATCTGATGTTGAAGTGCGTGAATACCCATTAGGGGAAGCAGCTGCACATTTGGTCGGATATGTTCAAAGTGTTACTGCGGAAGATTTAGAGGAACATGCAGGAGAAGGCTATACAGCCAATAGTGTAATCGGCAGAAGTGGAATGGAGGGATTGTTCGAGAGTGAACTGAAAGGCCAGAACGGTTGCAGGATTTACATTGTAAACTCGGAAGGCAAAGAGAAGGAGGAACTGGCTTGTATCTTGGTAAAGCATGGGCAGGATATTCAGCTTACGATAGATGCCAATTTGCAGATTTCCTTGTACGAACAGTTTAAGGAAGATAAAAGCTGCTCGGTGGCCATGAATCCTTATACCGGAGAGGTATTGGCTTTGGTCAGCACACCGGCCTATGACAATAACGATTTTATTATGGGATTATCGAGTGAACAGTGGACTGCGCTTAACGAGGATGAGAATAAGCCAATGTATAATCGCTTCCGGCAAGTGTGGTGTCCGGGGTCTACATTCAAGCCAATTACCGCTGCGGTCGGCTTGGAATCAGGAGCAATCGATCCAATGGAAGATTACGGGAACGTAGGCTTAAGCTGGCAAAAGGATGCATCGTGGGGGTCTTATCATGTAACAACACTCCATGCATATGAACCAGTCATTTTAGAGAATGCCTTGATTTATTCCGATAATATTTATTTCGCAAAGGCAGCATTAAAGATTGGCTCAGAAGAGATGGAGAGTTCTTTGACTGGACTTGGTTTTAATGAGAAACTGCCATTTGAGATTAAGATGGCAGAGTCGCAGTATTCCAATACAGAGGGAATTGAAACTGAAATACAGTTAGCTGACAGTGGTTACGGACAAGGACAGGTTTTAGTGAATCCGTTACATATGGCTTGTATCTATTCTGCTTTCTGTAATGAGGGAAATGTCATAAAGCCGTATTTGGTATATCAGAACGAAGCAATAGCCGAGTATTGGATTCCGGGTGCCTTTTCTAATGAGACAGCAAGCCGTGTATTGGAAGGAACAAAAAAGGTTGTGAATGATTCTAATGGAACTGGATATGTAGCCCATCGGGATGACATTCTTTTAGCAGGAAAAACAGGTACGGCAGAAATCAAGGCATCGAAGGATGATACTTCGGGTACGGAATTAGTATGGTTTGCAATTTTTACAGCTGAAGATAAGGTAGAACGTCCTATATTGATTATCAGCATGGTAGAAGATGTAAAAGGAAGAGGAGGAAGCGGATATGTTGTTAAGAAAGACAAGCTGGTTCTGGAAGAGTGGTTTGGCAGCAATTAGCTTTGTATTAATACTTAGTATTTCGGGGTGCAGTGATGCACCCCCGGAAGAAAATACAGTTTCGGAAACAGTAATTGATATTCAGGCTATTCCAGAAGAATCTCAGGAGAACGCAGAAGAAATTATAAACATCTGTATAGATCTTTATAAGAAGGCAGCAGAAGAAAACAAGATAGCTGATTTGGAAACGATTCGCAGTATTGTAAATTGCCTTGGAGAAAATGGATATCCGGCTGTTGACAGCAGAAATCAAATTAACATGACGGAACCAGAAAAGGTAGTGAAATTCTGCGAAAAAGTGGATGCACAGGAGGAAGCAGAAATAACGATTCTTGAAATCAGTTATTTGGGCGGATTTGTAAAATACGATTTGCACACAAAAGACGGAAATGTGGATGTGGTCAGAAGCTATTACAAGTATGAAAATGGAAATATGAAAAGAGAGGTTATAGGAAACTATCAAGCGGAGTATTGGAATTATACAGAAGAAGGTTACCTGATGTTTTCCGGTGTTTGGTTTTCAGAAGAATTATATGTTCTTACATTGAGTGGAGCAGAGGAGCATACAGCATTACGGGTACAGCCATTGGATGAAACATATAGGGAGTTGAGTCGGAAATATCTCCGACCAATCAGCTTTGAACGGAATAATATGTTCATTGTGGATTGGAGTGAGAATGATTTCGGAGATTTGAATTTCTATGATATGTATGACATTCTCTATCCAAAAGTAAACGGTCAGTATGTTCCCTATGTTGCTGATGACAACTTATCAGTCAGTGCAGTTTATCAGATTCCAAAAGAGGAATTCGAAAGTATTATTATGAAATATTTCAATATCGATAGCGAAACGCTACAATCCAAAACGGTCTATGATTCGGTGGATTCGACTTATGAATATAAGCCGAGAGGTTTCGAAGAAGTAGAATACCCGGAATATCCATATTCAGAGGTAGTCGGTTTTACAGAAAACAGCGATGGGACAATTACACTTACAGCTAATGTAGTATTCCCTTATGCAGGTGATTCCAAGGTATATGCTCATGAGGTTGTGGTCCGCCCGTTAGAGGACGGAGGAGTACAATATGTATCTAACCGAATTATACCATCTGAAGACAACTACAGAGAAACTTGGCATACGCCACGGTTGACGTTAGAAGAATGGGAAGAATTGTACGGAGGCGAATAATGGAAGATGTGAAATGGCTGCTTAGAAGATGTGGACTTCCGATTTTGCTGCTGTTGTTTTTCGTGATAGCAGGAGTGTTCTGTTGGGGAAAACAGCATGCAGAAAAGCAAAAGATGGCAGAAGAAGTATGGGAGCCACCTGTAGAAATCGAAAATAGCGAAGCAGAAACAGAAGAAGCCGAGAATGCGGAAACTTCTACAGAGTCAGCATATTGGTTCATTCCGCAAGCCAGCGATGACCTCCTTTCAGAAGAGGAGAAGGAGCAGTTGCAGAGTACGGTTTTGTCAGCAGCAGAATCGGTCAGAGAAATCTATAAGGATATTGTAATTGCAGATGCACCAAGCTACTCTTCCGGTATTAACGAATTTACCAACGAGCAGAGGAAAGTCGTGGTGGAACAATTGGGCAGAAGCGGTTTAGTAAGTGTTGAAGAAGATAATGCTATGCAAAATCATGAAGCAATTGAAGCGTTTTACGCAGATTACTTGAATGGACAGGACTCGATGGTTACGGTATTTGAAGTGCATAGAGATGGACTGATTGGAGCAGTTACTTTTATTTACCGGAAAGGTGAGTTGCAGACTTATTATATAGGCGTTCGTTGGAAGGAAGGTGGAGTGCCTGAAATACAGGGAACTTCGGTAAGTAATGTGGCTGAAATTAAACTTACTGAAAAAGGGTATTTTATCTACGCATATGAATATGTGATTGCACATGCAAGTTTGAGACAGTATTGGAGAATAGAACCGCTTCCAGAAGACTGCCAGGAACTGACGGAGAAATACATATCAGGACTAAGCTATGTGAATTACAATGTGCTTGTCACAAACTGGAACAGTAGCAATGTAGAGGATATTTTGATGCCTTGCATGTATGAAGATATCTATCGGATTTATACAGGCAAAAATCTGAAGACACAAGGATGGGAAATTCCGGCAGAGGAGTATGAAAAAATAATGACTACCTATTTCCCGGTGTCTGTGGAGCAGTTGAGAGAACATTGTAGATACAACGCAGACCACAACAGTTATGAATATGAAATGATTTATGCCAGTCCATATCCGCCTTTTGGAGAGGTGGTTGATTATAAAGAAAACACGGACGGAACGATTACTCTTATTGTGGATGGAGTATGGCCGGATTATAATTCTGATCTCGCTTTTCGGAATACGGTTGTGGTCCAGCCATTTGAAGACGGAACTTTCAGATACCTTTCCAATTCTATAGAACAAATAGAGTTGGAACTGCCGCCAATAGCAAAAGCACATTAAATGTGCTTTGAAAGAAAGGATGATATTATGGAATTAAAGAGAAAAAGCATTCTGCTGATTATGGTATTTCTGATTGGGTGTTTCGTGTGTGCCTGTGGAAAAAAAGATAGTGTTGCGGGTGAATCTCTTGTGGAAGATACGGAAGAAGTATCTTCCACGGAGGAAACAAAAAGTGCCGAGGAAGAGGCTGCAGAACAATGGGAAAAGGGCTACGACCTTCCGGTAGATGAACAGGAAAGGGAAGAAGCTGAGACTGACTGTAAAAAGCTGATGGAACTTTATCTTGATGTTTATGAAACTGCAGATAAAGGGACAGCATCCAATGTTGTTTTGGATGAACAAACGGTTCTTGAAATGCAGAAGAAGGTAAAGGACGCAGGATATCCAATTGCTACGATGGTAACGTATTCTAACATGGGGAACTATGAAAGTGTTGACAGTTTTCTGAAAGAATGTATGGAAGGGAAAAGAGGCTCTGCAGTGATTTATGAAATCCACAACGATGGTGGACTGGGCAGAATGAAATTCATTTTTGATGGAACGGATATGTATGTTGTGAGTACAAGAGGAATCTGGAATGCTGACAACAAGCCGGGAATTTCGTACATTTCTTATACGAGACTCAAAGAATGGAAATACACGGAAAAAGGATGGTTCTGCTATGAGCTGTGTGTGCCAGAGCCGCCGGAGGTTAGTGAAATTATGGATGGAAGCTGCCTGATCAGAATAAAACCTATGACAGAGGAACAGCGTGAAATGTCTGAACGTTGTGTTCGGGGGCTTGGATATCAGGGACAGAACCTTTTGTGTTCCAACTGGAATGTAGAAAATATGGGTGAGTTGGATTATAACGGAATGTTTGAATATCTTTATGGAATGAAATATGGAGAAAAGTTCAATTCTGAAGATTATCCAAATGGCATTCCGAAAGAAGAATTCGAAAATCTGATTATGGAGTATCTTCCCATAACAGCGGAGCAGATACGAGAGTACGCAGTATTTGATGAGGAAAAGCAGACATATTATTGGATGCGTCTTGGATGTTTTAATTACGCACCTTCTTTCTTTGGAACTTCTCTGCCAGAGGTTGTCGATATCAAAGAAAATGAAGATGGAACAGTCACATTAACAGTTGAGGCGGTTTGCGATATGGTCATTTGCGATGATGCGGTCATAACCCATGAACTGACTGTAAGGTTTGCAGAGGATGGCAGTTTTCAGTATTTGGGGAATGAAATCTTAAATGACGGAATTATGCATATACCAGACTACCAATACCGGATTAAAGAATGATTTGATAATAATGGTGTTCTATGGTAATCTTACAAGTGTAAGAAAAGAAAGGAGGACACATGAAGAAATTAAAATCAGTTGGAATGCTGGCAGCAGTTGTTATGCTTATGTTTATAGTAGTTGCATCTTATTTGTCTGAAAAGAATGTAGATGAACCAGAAGAATTATTTGTTGTTCCTGTAACCAGAGATGAATTATTTATTAGTTCGGAGGAGGGATATAATTCTATTGAAATATATAAGCAGGAAAATAAGTTAGTTATAAATGCACAATCAGAAGCAGCGTTTTTCGATGGGGTGCAATTTACAGTAGAAATAGAGGGGGAAATAGCACAGGAAGATGTAGAAATCATTTGGATGACTATAGGCGGCAATACGGAATATGTAGAAGGCAATGACCGTATTATTGCAGAGATAAAAATATCCGATAATGATGAATTGATTTGTGATACAAAGATAAATTTTGCAAAAAAAGCAATTGACGCAATAGAAGATGTGTTAGAAAGGAACGGGATGTAAGAAAGGAGGACACATGAAAAAATTAAAATTAGTTGGAATATTGGCAGCAGTTGTATTGATAGGCGGAGTAATATCCATTTCATTCATAAATAATAACATTGCCTATAAAGTGGAAAAGGAATTATGTGAAACACCACTGCCAGAGAAAACGGAACTGATAGAGTCAATATCACGGGCAGGGAAGCTGACAGGTAACGGAAACGGGATGCAATATTTTGGTGCGATTCTAATTCAGAGCGAGTTGTCCTTGAAAGAACTGGATGATTACTATTCGGATCACAGAAGCAATGAATGGGAGTATCTTGTGGAAATTCAGGAAGGACAGTCTATTGATGTGATTGACCACGAAACTCTGAATTTTGGGAAAGAAATAAATGACGCCGGATATTACATTGTATATTCATGGGGAAGCGGAAATTCTCTATTGAAAGAACTGGATATACGAGGACATTAAAAAGGGGGCTATATCAATGAAAAAATTTATGCTATGTATTATGGGCTCGCTCATTGCACTGTTTGTAGTATTTTGGTGTTGCATTTCGTATACGGTAAATTACAAGAAGATAACTTGCGATACATCCGTTTCACCAGATAAAAAATATGAAGTGATACTTCAAGCTGTTGGAGAACCGGAATGGCCTTTTGGTTCAGCAAGTGGACGGTTAGTCCTTAAAGAAGGCGAAGATAAGATATCGCAAACAGATTTTGAATTGCACAATGACGGTGCAAGCATCAGTAGCAGCTGTTGGAAGGTTACCTGGCATGAGGATTATGTAGAAATAATTCTATCAGGTGAAGAACAATTTGATGAACAAGTCATTTTATATTTCGATGGTACGAAAGAAATACAGCAATTGACAGATGTAGCAGATATTGAAGTAGAATATCCATCAGGAGAGAGATTAGATGAAAGCCGGGTTATAACTGAACAATCCTTTGATGTAGAATTGAATGATTGGGGTGAAGTACAGTTTGTATCTTATCTGCCGACTTATGAAACGCTCTGGGAAGATGTTTCATTTGTGCTGGCAAAAGATAATCAAATTATATATTATTTTCCGGAGTGTTATGAAAATAATAGTACAGAGAATGATAGTGTAGGAATGTTTGATAGTGTTGAAGCGGTTGGATTTCAGGATATAGATGGAGATGGTGCAAAGGATGTGATTGTCATCATAAACTATGTTACAGGAGCAGGACCGCAGGGAATGATGCCACGAAAGACCATTAGAATATTCAGTTCACAGGATAATGGTTTTGTCATTCAACACGATTTAATGGATGAATCAATGGAAAATATGAAAGAGGATGATATTTCTATTCCTGCGATCTGTGATTATGTGACATTAATGGAAACAAATGAAATATATGATGGATATCGTACTATATATCAACAATACTTCGCAGACGAAGGATGTGATTTTATGATATCATACGGTGCGAATGGAAATTCTAGAGTTATCTTAAATGAGAATGAGGAAATAATAGAATATCTTGTATATGACAGACTTTCGGAGAATGAAAAATGCGAATTATATGTTTTATACAGAAGTAAGAAAAACACAGATGGTTCATGGTATATCTCAGAGGCGGAGATCCTTGATATATTTGCATATAGTATGTCTACAAAAGATGTGGTCAGTAGTGGTAAAACATCATGGTCAGCGACTGGAAGTGAAGAGCATGAAATAAATTAAGATAAGCTTTTGATTTTAATTCGATTATCTACATGTGGAGTGAGGTGTTTTTATGAGAAAGTTTGTTAGAACGTATTCTCCATTTTTAGTATATTTTGTATGTGTGGCTTTGGCTTATTTTCTTTGTTTTTATTTATTTCCCAAATATAATGCGGCCTTAGCCTATTTGGGTTTTTTAATTATATATACATATATTGATATTGGGGTTTTTATTTTAGGTTTTTTTATGGGAAAAATCATTGTCAAACGCAGCATTGACATTAGCTTTTTGCTGTGCCTAATATATGCATTAATTTCTTTCGGGTTGATGCTCTTGATAGGTTCTCTGAAATACGTTTTTTATGATTATATGTATAGTAACTTTACGTTTACATTTTCAATCTTCATTGAATCATTAGGTGATAGAGATAGTTTGTTTGTTTCAATTGGGACATTTATATCTTTTTTTATTGGAGAAATTGTAGAATACATCAATGATAAATCTAATTCTTGACGTATAGAACTGGATAATTGAAACGCTTTTATGCATAAAGTGAAAATAAAAAAATCGGGCAAAGGATTATACGACTATGACCTTTACCCGATTTCTTTATTTCCAGATATTCATGTCTGACAAGATAGACGTGGTTATTTCAGTTGCGTTGCCTCCGGTAGCATTGCTGTCTGCACCAATGTTGGTAGCAAAAAAGTATGTATTATCTGCAGTCTCAATATAGCCGATAAACCATCCGTTCACATCCTGTCCATCCACACGGCCGGTTCCGGTCTTTCCGTAGAATGTTCCGGCATCGGAAGAGGAAAGGCAGATAGCATCTTTTACTGCATTGATATTTTCAGGGGCGAAGCCAAAACTGTTATCCTGCAGCTTGGTTAAAAGTTCGACCTGTTCTATTGGAGAAATCTCCAAGGATGATTCCATCCAATAAGTGGAGAAATCACCACTCATGTTTTCGTTACCATATCCGATTTCTTGAATATAGCTGTAAACGTCAGAGGCTCCAAGATGTTCATCTACTGTCTGGAAATACCAGTTCACGGAGGAGTTCATTGCAGACTGTAGGGTCTGATCCGCATTCCATGCTTCAAATGGATAGGTTTCGCCATTCCATGCAATGAACGAATTTTCCGGTGTAATGATATCTTCTTCCAATCCGAACAGGGCATCATATATCTTGTAGGTGGAGTTTGGAGCAACTCGTAAAGTGGCATGCTCCTTGTCGTGTATGCTCCATGCATCGTTTTCCAAATCGTATAAAACAAAGCTTCCTTCGTATTCTCCGAAGTATGTGGAGAGGTCTACATAGGAAACATTCTCAGAAGAGGAATCCCATTGGTAGTGGCTTCCATCTGCTGCGTATGTAGAAATAAAAGGTGCGAATCCAAGGAGAAGGACAGCAGTCAACATGAATGCAGTCATACCTTTTATTCTTTTCATAAATGTCGGTTTCTCATAAGAGGCAATGTTGATAATTCTCCGTTTCATCTGCTCCATGTTTCCACCAAGGCCGGCAGCAAACGGAAAAGGAGTAAGTGAAACCTTCTCTGCAAAGTTAATCAGTGTATTGCCATAATCTTCGTAAGCATCCTCTTCAAGCATTTTCAAAACGGAAGTGTCACAGGCAACCTCTCTGTCATTACGCATTTCTTTCAGTGCATACCAGACAAGAGGATTGAACCAATATACCACTCCGGCAAGGTTCATCAGATAGCTGGCAATAGCATCTTTGTGCTTATAGTGCTGAAGTTCGTGTAACAGCATATACCGCATATCGGATTCGTTGTAATCAGAGATCAAATGAATCGGCAGATAAATACATGGTTTCAAAAGTCCCACAATAATCGGGGATTTCAAAAATGCAGTACTGTAAACAGGGATATTTCTGTGAATTCCCATTTCCTCCAAACATCGATGATATAGTCTGCGTACCTCCGGGTTCTGAAGGGGAAGTGCAGATTTCTCCAAATTGCGTAGGCGGAGTGAGGATTTGATTACTAATATAATCATTGCAAAAATGCCTACAATCCATATCCCCAATAATATGTATCCGGCAATGGATGGTGTTTCGCTATTTACAGAAAGTGCGAAATCATTCATCCAGTCTGTATTTCCGACCGGATGAATTCCCACAGCTTCTCCCATAGCGGTTGCAGTGCCGGAAGCAGGGGAGCTTCTTAAGCTACCAAGCCACGAGAAGATTTGTGGAAATCCGATGAGACGGAACGGTATAAAGGGAACTGCCAGCAACCCAAGGAGCAGGAACCACAGATTATACTGCATCCGGCTGGACAGGTTGTTTTTGAATATCCGCTTGGCTATCAAAAGAATTCCGATGATACCGCTGATAAATACATTGCATATTAAAAAGCGTATCATAAAATTAGCCACGTTAATTTCCTCCTTTTTTTGACCTCTTGGAAAGAAGGGAACGTAGGGTGTCTATTTCTGTTTCAGACAGTCTGTCATTTTCTATATAGGCAGACAGCATGGCAGTGATATCCCCGTCATAGTATCGTTCCAGAAAAGAGTTGCTTTCCTGGCCGATGTATTCGCTTTCTTTCACGACTGGGGTATAAACAAACACTCGGCTCTGTTTTTCATAAGTCAGAACGCCTTTTGTTACGAGACGTTTAATTAAAGTCTGTATCGTCTTAGGACTCCAGCTTGTGGTCTGTAATAATTTATCTGTTATTTCATTGGTACTGATCGGCGCATGTTTCCATACGATTTTCATAACTTCAAATTCAGCTTCAGAAATCTGTGGTAAATCGCTCATTTCAAATCCCTCCTTAAATCTTACGGCTGTAATAAATATATTATAGACGTTATTTATGTGGTTGTCAATTTCAGAAAAAACATATTGACTTGAAATCTTACTTGTGTAATAATTGAAATATTACAAGAGTAAGATTTGGAGATGGCAACAAAAAGAAAAGAACCAGAATCACAACGGATTAGCTGGTTCCTTTACTCGTTTGAATTACCTCTTTTATGTATGAGTGCTAAGAGGTATTCAATTGCTGGAAGAATCTCGGCTGCCTCTTGCTCATCACATTCCTGTAGCATCAATAACAGTTTTTGTTTTTTCAACCCATCCGTAGCAGTGTCAGGGTGGAAAATCCGGTCTGCAGGAATGTGTAAATAAGCGATGATCTGGCACAATACTTCGAACTTGGGATTCCCACGGTCGTTTTCAATATTCAGTATTGTACGTTCATCACAACCTATTTGTTCAGCTAATGCTGCTTGAGATAGATGGGCTTCTTCTCTGGCAGCCCGAACTACCTTCGCAAGATTTTTTACATAGTCATGCATTACAATTCACCTCAGTGCTAGTTTACACTACAGGGTAAATATTATGAATTACAATAGAGTACAGGTATAAGATGAAACGAACTACACCATAAAAAGGAGAAATCACATGGAAGCAAGGAAACAGCACAGAATACGATGTTTGTTGAAGTTACTGAAATTTGCTCATGGATAAAAACGCATTGATAGGTGTATCGCAATTCACAGAACGATAGAATTGCGATCCAAGATGGGATAAGAATAGCATCGGAATCAGTCTTGATGGGGACAGTCAGATGCTGTCGGAATCAAGGCTGTATTTCTTATATTGGAGAAAGAAATTCTGGAGGATATTAAAAAGTGGAGTCAGCTTGTCAGCAGGAAAGCACACCATTACTGTGTCCGGTGGAGTGCCTGGAGTGGTTTTTTATGGCTTTCGGGTATGTTCGGATTTTTCACAGAAAGCGACTGCCGGGGAAGTGTACTATGGATTGAAGCCAAGAAAATTCATGGATGTGACCGGAGAAATGGTACAGCCCGATAGAGCCTTTAAAGTAACTGCAGAGGTGCTTCGCAGAAAGCCGGAAAGTGCGCTTGTATGGTATGAAGATTTCTGTGATTATTCAGAAATCCCTACCAACTATTTTACAGTGCTTGACGGTTCGTGGAAGATTTGGAAAGATGAAAGTTCTGACCGTGTTCGTAAGTATTCGCAGCTGGAAGGCAGCGGAAAACTGGCACTGGATTATGCCGGATTTTCTGAAATCCATGTGAGGGCGAGATTTGCCTTCAAATCATCGGGAGGCGGTAAAGCAGGAGTGTTTCTTGGAAGCATCTTCTGCTGTATAAATTACGATACCCAGTGTGTGGAGTTGTATCAGGGAAGTAAGAAACTTGGCAGTTATGCATCTTCTTTCAGTAAGACCTCAAATGCAGATTTACGGAGTGATCCAAGCCTATATACCGTGGAAATGAGAATACGAGGAAATAAGGTAAGGGTATATTCCGGTGCAGCCTACACACTAAGGTTTACAGCAACCATTACTGCAGAAACCGGATATGTGGGATTCATGGCGGAGAAGGGAGTGGTGTGTGACCTCTTGCGACTGGGTGATGCATGGTATTATGAACCTTATGAGTGTTTTGATATTACCTTCCCAGACGGAAGGCAGACTACTTTTGGAAGATGTACTCGTACCGGAATTTCATGGGATAATGAATTTGAATTGTTCCGTGTTAATTCTGATGTGGAGGAAATCAGCACAAGAAGCCAGGATATTTCTATGGATTACGACTTTTTCCATTCCCATGAAATGTCACTGGAATGTGGCAACGATTATGAAATGAAGGTAGTACCACATGATTTGAATGTCTGGCTTTCGAGGATGTATCTTGGAGATGCGGATGGTTTTTCTATTATGTATTACTCCGATGTGGACAGTATTGTCTATTGGGCAAATGAAGCAGCATACACCTATGGCGTGTCAGGGATTGCAATATGGAGTCTTGGTCAGGAAGATATGAGGTTATGGGACAGTATGCCGAATCAGATATAGTTCTGGAATCAAACAGCCTTTTGAGGGCTGTTTTTTTCATACCAAAAAACAAAGAAAGGCAGGTAACAATTATGAGACAGGTAGTAACAACAGTGCAGTATGTATTTGCAGGAATAGGAGGCTTTATGGGTTGGTTTCTTGGAGGACTGGATGGTTTTCTGTATGCACTCCTTATGTTTGTGGTCATCGATTATGCCACCGGGCTTATGGCAGCATTCGTACAGAAAAAGGTATCCAGCGAGGTTGGTTTTAAAGGCATCTGCAAAAAGGTGGCAATCTTCTGTCTGGTAGGTATCGGCCATGTGCTTGATACGCAGGTCATCCAGAACGGAAGTGTACTCCGCACCGCAGTCATTTTCTTTTACTTATCCAATGAGGGAATTTCCATTATTGAGAATGTTGCCCTTATCGGACTTCCGGTTCCAAAGAAGCTGAAAGAAGTATTGGAACAGCTGCATGAAGAAGCAGATGAGAAAAAGGAGGATGAATAACATGGCAGTAAAGGTATGTCTGGACGCAGGGCATTACGGTAAATACAACCGCAGCCCTGCGGTTTCGTCTTATTATGAGTCGGACATGACTTGGAAACTCCATAATTATCTTAAAAAGGAGTTGGAGGCATTTGGTATCGGTGTGGTAACCACAAGGACAAATCAGAATACGGACAGAGCATTGTATGAAAGAGGTGCGGCTTCCAAGGGCTATAACCTCTTTATTTCTGTCCATTCCAATGCTGTAGGCAATGGTGTAAACGAAAATGTGGATTATCCGGTGGCATATGTCCTTTTAAATGGAAGCAGCACGGATATTGGTCTGAAGCTGGCAAAGGTTGTGGAAGCAGTGATGGGGACTGCCCAGAGTGGAAGAACCGCAACACGTCAGGGGACAAACGGAGAATACTATGGTGTGCTTCGTGGTGCGAATGCAGTAGGAACACCGGGTATTATTCTGGAGCATTCATTCCATACAAACACCAGAGCAACAAAATGGCTTTCTAGTGACAGTAATTTGCAGAAACTTGCCAAAGCAGAAGCAGAATGTATTGCTTCCTATTATGGAGTAACGAAAAAGGAAGAAACCACATTTACAAAGATTATGGGTAACGCAGTGGCAACGGTGGAGCAGATGACAGAGTATATTAAAGGAAAGAATCCTGATGTTGCACAGTCGGTTATTGATATGATTCCGTTTTATCTTTTGGAGGGAAAGGCAGAGGGTGTCCGTGGTGATATTGCCTTTGCACAATCCTGTCTGGAAACAGGTAATTTTGGATTCTCCGGTTCTGCAGTTACGCTCGACCAGAACAATTTCTGTGGCATGGGAGTGACTTCCAGTGGAATGAAAGGAAACTCCTTTGATACACCACAGTTTGGTATCAGGGCACAGGTTCAGCATTTGAAAGCCTATGCTTCCACAGTGGATTTGAAGAATGAATGCGTTGATCCACGATTTAAGTATGTCACAAGAGGCTGTGCTAAATATGTGGAGTGGCTTGGACAGAAAGAAAATCCAGATGGAAGGGGATGGGCAGCAGGAGCCGGATATGGTGCAAAGATTATTACAATCTTAAATGCCATGATTGGAATTAAGAACGAGACAGCAGAAGCGGAAGAAGTCTGGTATCGTGTGCGTAAGACATGGGCGGATGCTGCCACACAGAAGGGTGCATTCCACAGTTTGGAAAATGCCAAGAGGTGTGCAGATGAAAATGAGGGATATTCCGTATTTGATGAATCCGGTAAAGTGATTTATTCCAATGCTACATTCACACCGTATCTTGTGAGAGTATCTATCGAAGATTTGAACATCCGCAAGGGTCCGGGAACAGACTACGATAAAACAGGTAAGTACACCGGAAAAGGAGCTTTCACTATTGTGGAAGAAGCAGAAGGTAAGGGTGCGAGCCTTTGGGGGCTTCTGAAATCTTATCAGAAAAAACGTAATGGATGGATTTCACTGGATTATGCCGAGAGGGTTTAGAAGCAAGCCGGACAGAGACAACAGGTTTCTGTCCGGCTGCTTTTTTCGGTTCCTGACAAGTTTGGACAGAGTGAAAAAAGAGTGGGTGGAAACCGTAGAATTGCTTGACTTTACAGGGGTTTAGAGTGATTTATATACTACCAAAAACGAAAGGAGTACTTATTTATATGGTGATTGCAGGAACGATAAATAGAGTAGCTTTTTACTGCAGAGTCAACCATCGTGACAGAGACTATGAAAAATATCTGGAAGATGTAATGAGGCGGTTGGAAGAAGAATATGGAAAACAGAAATGGGATTTGCAGATATTCTTTGAGGAAGCTTCAGGAGCCGACCCGAACAGAAAAGAATTTAATCGTCTGAAAGCAGAAATCGCAGCAAAGAAGATTGATGTGGTGGTTACCATGAGGGCTGCCACGATTGCCCGTAACTGGGGACAGTTTATGGAGTTCATGCTGATTTGCAGTAAGAGAAATGTGGAAGTGGTGTGCATTGACAAGGTAGAAGATGCACAGGCCATTTTCCAAAGGATTCAGGAGTTTAAGAAAAGGTTTTTTGAAGGAAGTGATGTAACGTGCGAGTAAAAGTGATTAACAAACGACCAGCTTCGGTCTTACAAAAGAAAAGGGTTTGTGCTTATGCCAGAGTTTCCACAGACAGCAGAAGACAGGAAGACTCTCTTGAAAACCAGATGGAAACCTATGAGAGACTGATTACCGGAAATTCGGAATATGAATTTATCGGAGTATTTGCTGATCAGGGCATATCCGGCTATTGTGAGAACCGCCCACAGTTCCAAAGAATGATGGAAAAGGCAAGGGCAGGAGAGATTGACTTAATTATTACAAAATCCATATCGAGATTTGCAAGAAATACCGTCACCGTTCTAAAGTTCGCAAGGGAACTGAAGGAACTAGGTGTCGGTATTTTTTTTGAAGAACAGAACATTAACACTCTATCAGGGGACGGTGAGATGATGCTTGCCGTCCTCGCTTCTTTTGCACAGGAAGAAAGCAGAAGCATGAGTGAAAACAATAAATGGTCCATTCGGAAGAAGTTTGAGAGAGGAGAAGTGATGATTACCACATCCCGCTTCCTCGGTTATGACAAAAACGAATATGGAGATTTGATTGTGAACCGAAAGGAAGCGGAAATTGTCAGTCTGACTTTTGACCTTTATCTGCTGAATGTCGGCTCGTCAAGGATTGGGGAGCTGCTTGATTACCTGGGCGTGAAAACGGTGACGGGAACCACATGGGAAAGCGGGACCATCAATGGGATGCTTTGCAATGAAAAGTACAAAGGGGATTTTCATCTGCAGAAGTATTACACCCCTGAAAACAAAAGAAACCATACAAGGAAAAACAACGGGGAAGTGCAGAGTTATTACATTTCGGAAAATCACGAACCAATTGTATCGCCGGAGATATGGGAAAAGGTGCAGGAAGTCAGGGAACAGAGAAAACGTGACAGGAATATCGGACAGGACAGCACAATGAAGTTCCAAAACCGCTATCCCTTAAGCGGAATGCTGATTTGCCCTTACTGCGGAAAAACGCTCCGGCGCAGACAGGTTTACAAGAAGAAAATCCAATGGCTCTGTAGCACCTACATTGAAAAGGGAGTCAAGGCATGTAAAGGGATAAGGATTGATGATGCCGAATTGCAAGGCTTGAACATTACGGAACAGACAGTGATTGAGGAGGTGGTTAAAAATGGCAAGAAGCATTACTGTTATACCGGCAAAGCAGATTTCGACTGCGGAATCAGGAACAGCACAGTCAGTGCAGAAATTGAAGATGGCAGCGTACTGCCGAGTGTCAACCGACCAAGAAGAACAGTTATTAAGCTATGAGAATCAGGTCAATTATTACACAAATTATATCAGCGAGAATCCTCTCTATGAATATGCAGGGACTTATGCGGATGAAGGAATTTCGGGAACCAATACCAAAAAGAGAGATGAATTCAACCGTATGATTGCGGATTGTAGGGCGGGGAAAATAGATATGATTATTACCAAGTCCATTTCCCGATTTGCAAGAAATACGCTGGATTGTTTGAACTATGTGCGAGAGTTGAAAGATTTGGGGATAGGGATTATTTTTGAAAAGGAAAATATCAATACCCTCGATGCAAAGGGCGAAGTGCTGCTGACCATTCTTTCCTCACTGGCACAGGATGAGAGCAGGTCCATTTCAGAGAACTGCACATGGGGAATCCGCAGAAGGTTTGAAACAGGAAAACACAAAATGAGTACAAAGCGTTTTCTTGGCTACGATACGGATGAAACGGGGAAGCTGGTAATCAACAGGACGCAGGAACCGATTGTGGTTCGGCTGTATCAGGAATTCCTGGACGGAAAAACAACCGATTACATCAAGCGGATTTTTGAACGGGAAGGTGTGAAAAACTGGGATGGCGGTACGAAGTGGCAGTCCACAACCTTAATGAGTATGTTGGAAAATGAAAAATACAAGGGTGATGCCTTGTTACAGAAAAGTTATACGGTGGATTTCCTCACCAAGAAACGTACACAGAACAAAGGGGAAATTCAGATGTTTTATGTGGAGGATGACCATGATGCCATCATTTCAAAGCGGATATGGGAATGTGTACAGCTTGAAATAAAACGCAGGAAAAAGTATCTGGAGGAGCATGGGACAAACTCCTATTCCCACCGGCCGGAAAGCAATCCATTTGCATCCAAGATAATTTGCGGAGACTGTAATAAGGTATTTGCACGGAAAGGCTGGCGGAGCAGCACGGGCGTTGACCGTAAGGTATGGCAGTGCAGTGAACGCTATAAGGTTAAAGGAGTCATGGGATGTACCAACCGCCACGTAGAAGAAGAAACACTGATAAAGGCTTATCTGATGGCTTGGAACGCACTGGTGGAGAACAGAGAGGATTTCATGGAGCAGTGGACGGAGCAGCTTCAGAGCGAGAACCTATTGGAAGGTTATCGAGCAGAGAAGTTCATAGAATACACCGATGGGGCAGAACCTTTGACGGAGATGGATACGGACTTCATGCTGAAAACACTGGATCACATCAAGGTTTTTGAGGACGGAACATTGTTGGTGGTGTTCCTGGACGGAACGGAGATGGAATGTAAAAATGAAGAGGAGTAAGAAAAGATGCCGATTGGGAGTTGCGATTCCTGATCGGCTTTTTTTCTTGCTCTTTTTCGGATAGTAAAATGTAGGTGGATGTGGTAAAATGGAAAACGAAATTGCAACTGTAAAGAGGTGCTGACATGGGATATGAAATTGAGTTCAAATTAATTGAAATAAAGGATATAAATAAAATTCAGCGTGTTGAAGAAGTGGAAGATTCTTCTTTTGGCGAGACAGTAAAAGTAGAATGTAAGCATGATATAGCTGATGAATATTGTAAGGCTGTAATACAATGTGCTATAGGTGCGACAAATATTGAATGTGAATCAAGATATATCGGTTGTACAGATAGAATTGGACATTACGAGTTTGAAATAACTAAGGATGATGTCAAGTATGCCGTTATACTTCAACAGGATACATATGAATGGAATATTCAATTAACAGTGCAAATCGGATATAAGACTCCAGCAGATAAAGAAAAGTTACAAAATGAATATGATGCTTTTTTGGAAAAGCTAAAATTATGTATTAAAAATAGTGTGGTTGGAGATTGGTACAAATGCGTTTGGATAACTGACACGCAGTCATTGTGGTTAGCAAAGGAAGTATATTCAGAGATTTATATGGCAGAAAATGAACTTCGAGCATTTGTAAGTAAGGTTATGATTGAGAACTTTGGTGCTGAATGGTATGATAAGCCGGAATTTTCTAAAATGAGTGCAAGTATAGAATTAAATGCCAACAATGTAAAAAGGAATGTTCCTAATTTTGCAAATATTGATATTAACCTTTATACAATAACATTAGAAGGGTTAATAGCAACTGTAAAGTCAGACATTTATTCTGATTCAATGGCTTCTGATGCAGAGGTTCAAAAAGAAATTAAAAGGAAAATCTTTTCCACTACGCAGTTGGATAGAATGCAAGCAGCATTAGATTTCTTGAGAACTAAATATACAAAAAAATATAATATATGGGACAAGTTTTTCATTCCATTTATTGATGAACCTGTGGCTTTTCAAAAAGCATTGACTATATTTATTGCAAATAGAAATCATGTGGCTCATAACAAGTTACTTGATTTGTCTGCTAAGAATAAAATGTTAAGCGACACTCAAAAATTTAGAGAGTATGTAAATAATGCTGTAATACGATTTGATAAAGAAAATCTTTCTATGGAAGTTGAGGAAACATTACAAGCAATTGAAGATCAGCGTGAATACGAAAGGGAAGCACATTTAGAAATAGTCGAATCTGAATCAGGAGTAAGGATTAGAGATAAAGAAGAGATTTTAGAGGAGTTCCATGAAGTTATAGATAATGTTTTTAGAGAAGTTTATGAAAAACTTTATTTTAGTGAGATAATGGATATTGACGAAGAAAGTGAATTACAAGATATCGATGATGAACAGCTTCTTTTCAAAATATTACACGGGCAGAATATCTTACTGGCAGTTTATGGAATTGTTAACATTGATGCTTCAGAAGGTGCAACAAGTTCATTAAAGATAACTGTTGTTGGAAAAGATGATGAGAATGTTGCAGAGGAAAATATCGAATACATCAATGGTCAAGCCGAATATGATGCGGAGCAAACTTGTTATATGCCAGTTGTTAGAGATTCTTTAGATACCGGTAATATAGAAAATATAAGTAAAGATGTAGAAAATTATTTGAATAGGCTTATAGAAGAGTATGAAACAAACGGTTATAGTGAAGGGGTAAGGGCAGAAGAAGATTGGAAGGCGGATGCTGCAGATGCTTTGGAAGAGCAGTAAACTGTCAACAATGATACAAACTTATGCAGAGGACAAAGTATGAGAGATGATTTTTCGCAGACTACAAAGGATTTGTTAGCAAATAGGGTTGGATGGAAATGTAGTAACCCTAATTGTAGAAAAGCAACACGTGGAGCAGGAATGGAAAAAAAGGATGTTATAAATATAGGAGTCGCATCCCATATTACAGCGGCATCTAAGGGAGGTCCGAGATACGATGAATATATGACTGCTCAGGAAAGAAAATCTTTTGAAAACGGTATATGGTTATGTCAGTCCTGTTCCAAATTGATAGATTCAGATGAAATAAGATATACTGTTGGCAAATTGAAGAAGTGGAAAGAACTTTCAGAACAGATGGCTGTTCTTGAATTGGAAGAAGCAACAGTAACTAAAAATGATGAAGATAAGGAACTTATAAAATTTTTTGTACAATGTTTTGACAGACCAGCATTCCATGATAGAATATGTCAAGAAGGAAGAATGGAAGATTTTGATAAGGCTATCGAAGATACTATTATTGCATTGAATACAGGTGTACTTAGGACAAGGGATGGAAGTATCTTAAAGAAGTCGGAGGGAAAATCAGCTATTGTAAATCCGGAGTGGAGAAAGAAACTTGATACAATTTGCGATATGTTAGTGGCCTTAAGAAAACGACTAAGGATAGCGAAGGAGGCAGGTGCATATTCCACGTATGGCGAAGGTGAAGTAATGTATTGTTTTTATGACAGAGACTTGGAAATGTGGTTTGATTCTACACGCGAGGAGATTCTAAAGATATTATCTTCAATTTGTGAGGAAATTGGAATGCATGGATTACATTTTCACAGAAAGCATTACAAGTGGTAACTGGTTATATTGGGGTAAAAGTTATCATTTCTAAGTGGGAGCTGATGTTGAAGGAGGATGATGAATAATGGACAATAAAGAAAAATACGATTTATATTTTGTGTCTGAGGCTCATAAGTTGGTTTTTGCGCTACTTTTTACAGATAAAAAAATTAGAATGGAATTATTAGGAATCGGCGAAGAGTTATATCTTGATAAAGAGAAAGCAAAAGAGTGGCATCATAGAATTGCTAAAATAATTCATCCAGATACTTGCAAAATAGAAGGTTGTGAAGAGGCTATAATGAAGTTGAATGAATTATATGCAGGAATGGTGAAAGTGGATGAGTAAGTTTGAATTAACCAAAATTCCTATAAAGAAAGGTGCTTATCAGAAACCTGAGCGCCAAAATAGGAACATTCCTGATGCTAAATATGATAAGGTAGATAAAACTTGTGAAGAAGATGTTTTCTTGTCGAATGATGGTAATGTATATGTTCCTGAAAGTTCAATGAGTACGGTATTTAATACTGATACTAAGAGAGCGCAGTATATATATGATAATTTTTTGGATGATGATGATAAGAGATGTATTAATGGAACCAATGCAGTAAAATCATCAGGCGTGGTAGGTGAATTGGACAAAAGATCTCATGAATCCAGAGATGCTGAAGACGCAGATTTGGATAGATATACAAGAGATTCTCTGATTAGAATAGGAGATTCCGACCAAGCAGAGACAATTAGGCGCAAATTAGATACTCATACAAAGAAGGAACTATCTAAGATGAAGAAGCAAAGAAGTTCTGAGGTTGACGAAATAACAGGAGAACCTTTGACGAAAGGTTCAGCATTTCATCATGAGTACGAAAAAGAATTATATACTGATCCGGTATCTGTACTTGATGAGACAAAAGGAAAGAATGTCAATAGTAGTACACATAAAGAGATTCATAAAAGAAATATTAGAACTGGTGAAGAATTAGAAAAACAGGAAGAAGATATCAAAAGGACGGTTGCGAATAAGAAATAAGAGGGGTGAAAGGTATCCCCCTGAGTGGGGTATAAACCTTTTCGCAAAAGGTGACGGTTTCGCTATTTAGTATAAGAAGTAACTTTCACCGCATGTGGAGACGGTATGTCTTCTGTCACGGAACAAGTAAAAAAGTACAGAAATAGGCTTAAAATAAGGGATTCCGAGAGATTTGCCGATTTTGGCAGTCTCCTGGAATCCCTTTTTTCGTGTTTTGACAATAGCGTCATAGTCTGCCTTTTGATAGGTTGAGACAAGAAGCTACTTTTTTGCCGATTGAGACAATAGGACTATTGTCATTATTTTGTGGCTTTAGCCTCCAGCTCCTTCAGTGTTACACCAGCTGCATTCTTCCATGTGGCGGGTCCGCTGACGCTGTATCCGGTAACGAAATCGGCTGCAGCAGAAGAACTGGAGAAAAGGATATCTTCAGTTGTCACGTAGTCCTTAACCTTGTTAGATGCAAGGTGCTTTTTACGAAGAGTGGTAGCACCCTTGCTCAAAGATTTCTCTGATGTCTTTTCGTTGAGGACTGCTCCTGCGAATAGCACGAATCCTTCAGTGGTAACCATACCCTTGCCGGATGCATTGCCAAGATTCAGAAACAGTGTCTCATCGTCAACAGATGAATTCGGATCATTATGTACAGTAGGCTCAAGCACCTTGTAACCAAGGGCATTGATAAGGATACGCACATTATCAATGAATTCTTCCATGGCAGCGGTCTGAGATTCTTTCATGACTGTCTTGCCATAGGTGTTTTTGGTCAGCACCTTGTAGCGTTTGCTTTCTCTTGCAATCTGCACGAAGCGATCCTCAAGATAGCGGATCAGAGCCTTGTTTAAGTCTCGCCCAAGGAAGATTACTGCCGTTGTCCAGTAGAACTTCTCCTTATCGGCATTATAGTCTCTAATGTGCTGATTTAAGCGTTCCTGGATGGTCTCTGACTCACCGATGTAGACTGAGTCGGAATCGTCTTCTTCCTTGCAGAACAGGAAGTAAACACCAGCACCCTTGATGTCATCTCGCTTGCAATCAGAGACTTCAATTCTTGGGATTTTGATTGCTTTGCCGTTCCAGTTGGATAGTTCGGCGGTAATGAGGCTGTCAGCTGTTCCGTTGGCGAGGAACAGTTCTATTGATTTTCCGTAAGCCATCAAATATACCTCCTGTTTTTAGAATCGTTGTTTGGTACCGAGGGTTTGCACACCCACCTCTTCGAGAAAAGCATTACATTCATCAATTCCTTTTCCGTACATTGCCGTGAAAAGATATTTATATGCTTCATGATCTCGATTACCTGGGATAAAGGTCATTCCTCCAAGCTTCAGGACTTCTGTCATCTCAGTGCAATCCAAAGACAGGCCAACACCCATAGCTAGAAGAGGTAGCATGGTAAAACGATGAGTTTCTTTTTGCACTCTGGAATAATTCATTTTGTCCAGACCAGTTTTCTCCTCGAATGTGGATTCATACCAGTGTTCCTCTGCCATTCTTTGTTTCATCCACTGAGCTGGGGTCTGAGCAGAAGCCTGGGCACGTTTCAATTTCTTTTCAAAGTCCTTTGCTCTGTTGTATAATTCTGTATTCTGAGTGTTGTTATCAAAGGAAGGGGTCTCCTTGAAAACACTATCAGAGCGGAACATCATCCGGGCATCACTATGCATCAGATAATCAGGTTGCAGCTTCACCGAGAAGTCAAGTGTACATTCTGCCAGATGACTTTTCGCATATTCGGTCAACTGATTATTCTGAACATAGGTTTCGTGGTTAAGGACAAAGTATCCATCAACAAATCGAAAGGCACCGGTATCTAAGATTGCCTTCAAGAATTCGTTGCTCTGATATAATTCGAAGGCTTGCGTAAGTGAGATGGGACGCTGATGACGTTTTGCTTTTGTAGTTTTATAGTTGGACTGGCTAGGATGGCTTTCTTGAGAACCCATATCACAAAATGCTTCTGCTTCATTGTAACCAAGTTCAAGCATTCTGATTGCTGCGGATTGCCTTGAGGCTTCAAAGAAATCGGAGACAGCTTCTATTACGAGAGGAGTAACAGCACGGCGATTCAGAGATTTATCACCTGACAAAAGGCGTCTGTATTCCTTATCGACCTTGGCACGCATGGCATTACGGGGCATCAAGATTTTAGGTGCAATTGTTTTGGCCTGCCATTCCATTTTGTCGATATCCGACCATTCGCCTCCGAGAAGGCTTCCGGTTGGTGAAAGCCTTTTATTACATCGGAAAGCGAATTCTGTACCGTCTTCATGAGTGCGTTTATAGGTGAAATAGTTTCTATGCCTCCACCAATGGTAGCATTCATGAGCCAGAGTGTTGTTATAGCGACCGATATTAAGAATATCTGTGTCCACGAAAATAGAAGGCTGAGTTACCTCATAGCCAATGCATTCCTGCGTTGACCAATCGTAAACCTCTATGATTCCCTTTGTGAATGCGATAGCACCTTGTACGCTGTCGTTAAGAGACAGATATTCTGTATCGATTATTTCCAGAGACATCAGCCGAGTTGCGATGTCTCTTATAGGTATTGGTTGCGGATTATTTATCGCATCGGAACATCCATATTTCTGAAGGAATTCCTCTGCCTCTTTTTCAAAATCATCCACGTAGTGCATGAAAGGATTTTTTGTTCCTGCCATAGTACCTCCTGCGTATTACAGACTTGAGCCGTCTCCACGAAGGATGCGATAGACTTCCGTCATAAATACATTGGCGAACTTGGCACGGACTTCTTCATTGTTGAGAAGAAGCGTGTAAAAATCAACATTCTGGTCATATCCTTCAACGAGAGCATCCTGAACGCAGTCATCGTAGGTGAACTTAAACTCATTCAGTGTATTGTTCTTGGCACTCTTTTCAAGACGCTCTTTGAGACCTGGATTCTTCAGCAGCAGATCACGAATTTGCATTGCTGCCTTGGTAGTAAAATCAGGCTCATAATCTTTATCATATAATGCGTTGACCTCGTCAATAATCTGAGAGAGCAGCTTTTTCTGTTCCTCCTCCAGACTGACAGGCTTCGGTTTTTTAATTTTAACTTCCGGTTTTGCTTCTATTTCTTCGCCGCTATGTTCTTCCATCTGCTTCTGGCGGAATTCACTGACTGTGATCTTATCGGCGATATCGAAGTTGTTACCACCGCCGCCGGGGTTGATTTCCTTGATGAGATAAGACAGGAAATTATATCTCTTATGGAATTCCAGATTTTCATATGCAGTGGCTTGAATCAGGAAACAGTAACCCTTTAAGAAACGGCGGATGGTCACACGGATCTCCATCTGCTCTTTTTCAGAATGCTTCATTACAGCCTTCAGTGCCTTATCGAGCAACGCCCACATACGCTGTTTGTCTTTGGTGGAGCGGGATGGCTGATACAGATACTTGTTGAACTCATCTATATCATCTGCATCCAGGACTTCATATCGGTCAATTTCTCTATCAAGATCTCGGATGTCGGAAGGAGAAATCGTCTCGAAGAGGATGGTATCTTTGTAATATGGTTCAAAGGCTTTTTTGATATCATCGTAAGAATTCTTGAAGTCCAGGACAAAAGTAGTTTTGTCGTATGGAGGGCAGATCCTGTTCAGACGAGATAATGTTTGCACCGCAGATACACCGCGGAGACGCTTATCCACATACATGGCTACCAGCTTCGGCTGATCAAAACCGGTCTGATATTTATCCGCAACGATGAGAACCTGATAACAGCTTCTGTCAAATTCAAAGCGGAGTTCTTCCTCTTTGATCTCATTCATGCCCGCCTCTGTGTATTCGTCCCCATCAAGCTTAACCTTGCCGGAGAATGCTACAAGAGCCTGGATACCGGAATAACCCTTTGCCTTTATGTAGGCATCAAATTCCTGACGATATTTCACTGCGGCCGGACGCGAAGAGGTTATAACCATAGCCTTTGCTTTGCCATCAAGGCACCCAGCAACATTGGCTCTGAAATGCTCAATAATAATTTCAACCTTTTGAGCAATGTTTGTATCATGCAGATCGATGAAACGAGCCATTTTTCGCTTTGCCGTAATGGACTGCAGTTCAGGATCGCTCTCGATTGCCTTGTTAATATGGCAGTAAGTACGCCATGTCACATAGTTGTCTAACACATTGAGAATGTAGCCTTCTTCAATGGCCTGACGCATGGAATACAGATCAAAAGATTCCTTCTTGCCCTCTGCATTTAATGTTCCAAACAGCTGAAGTGTATCCGGCTTAGGGGTTGCAGTAAAGGCAATCATAGAAACATTGCTCTGTTTGCCGCTCTTGCGGATTTCTTCAAGCATTTTATCTTCTTCGGTTATATCGTCTTCATCATCGCCCTCATTTGTAAGGACATTTGTAACCGACTGCATAAAGACACCTTCGGTGGAAGAGTGTGCTTCGTCAATCAGAACTGCGAATTTCTTAGCTTTCAGATTGCCAAGAAGATTATTGTTCAGAATGTAGTAGAACTTGTGAATCGTGGTAACGATGATTTTGGTGTTGCCGCCGAGCGCAATAGCCAAGTCTTCAGACGAACACTTATCGTCCATAACTTTGACCTGACCGCTTTTATGTTCAATACCCAGGATAGCTTCCTGTAGCTGACGGTCAACGATGATACGGTCGGTAATAACCAAAACGGTATCAAAGATGTTCTCGTTAGCGGAGTCATGTACCGTTGCGAGAATGTGTGAAAGCCAGGAGATGGTCTCGGTCTTGCCACTGCCTGCGGAGTGCTCAATGAGGTAGTTGCAAGAAGTATGGTTTACCATCACGTCTTCCATAACACGCTCAACAGCACGAAGCTGATGGAAACGAGGGAAGATGAGTTCCTTGGTTTTCTTTACCTTTCCGGTATCGGCATTTTTGCGTTCTTTCAGTTTGATATAGATGAAACGCTCAATCAGGAATAGGATCTTGTCTTTCGTCCAGATTGTGTCCCACATATAATCGACATTGATCCCGGTATCGTTATGTGGATTGCCTTTTCCAAATTCATAACCGATGTTGAACGGATTAAAGAATGTATCTGCACCCTTTAATTCAGTGGTGAAGTAGACCTCGTTCAGATCCATTGCAAACGCAGCAAATACACCTACCTTGGTCTTGAACAGACGGGTAGTAAAGTCACGCTGCGTTTTGTACTGGTTGATGGCATCCTTATATGTTTGACCAGAGGTGTTGCACTTCAGTTCAACAGCAAAAATTGCGAGACCGTTCAAGAACAGAACCAGATCAACACGCTCATCTGCTTTGTGATATACCTCCTCCATGACAGAGAAAATATTCTTCTGATAATTGGCAACAGCTTCTGTGTTGATGGTGCTGTCCGGCTTGCGGTACATCAGTTTCAAACTGGCACCGTTGTCAAACTCTACACCATGCTTGATAACATCAATCAGGCCGCGGCTTTCCTTGTTGATTTCGGCATTGATATAATTGATGACCGTTTCTTCGGTACGCTCCTTGTACATACGGCGAAGCGTTTCCATCGTATCATGCTGAGTGGACTCCAAGAACTCCAACAGCATACCGATATCCATAGCAAGTCCCGCCTTATACTCCGTATTTGGACGGATACGGAATCCGTTATTATCATGAAGACTATCAAGGATGAGTTTCTGATAGTCTTCTTTTTCTTTTAACTGGTCGGCTCTGATAGGCATATCATTGAACCTCCTTTACACGTTTCTTTCCTGTTACATACTCAAAAATCAGAGATTTTTTGTGAAGTGACAGTGCTTCTAATTCGCATTGCTTTTGTGCGATTATGGCATCAATGTCTTTGCACATATCATCGAGATAAGTAGCAATAGCTTTCTGTTCGTCCATAGGTGGAATTAATACCGGTAGATTTTTCAATAAATTCTGTCCCAATGAAGCGCGAGTAACAATCATCATTTCTTTGACAAAGTATTTTCTTAGCGCATCCGCACGGAAATAATATTTTGCATATTCAGGAAGCAAATCATCAGTTGAAGGGCGAAAACGTATTAAAAATCCCGCAAATGTTGCATCCTCCATATCTGATAAACATGTTGATGAAAAACCTATTTCCTCAATAGTTTCAGATGTTCTAGTGAAGAAGACATCGCCTCGTTTCACGGAATATGTGAGTCTATCCGCCTTTGAAGATTCTACAAGCCCATCGACTTGGGATGGAATGCTAATATTGTTATAGACATTTCCGTAGCTCACAAAAGGATAACCAGATCCGAAGCTGTCAGCATCTTTACTAATTCCATTTTGCAAACTACCCAAGTAACGAAGTTTTTTTACGTTCCAAGTTGCAGGAATTCTACCTATCCAATCAACTCCGCTGTCTTTTGTGGCCTCGTTTCTATTTAAACCATAGACTGCTGTTTCGTTGATTAGTGATTTTCGATACTCCTTCAATGTCTCAATCTGAATTTCTAAATCAGACATAATACTGTCGATTTCGGGACAAACGGTATCCAAGTATTTAGCAATAGCTTGTTGTTCAGAAACTGGAGGAACAAGGACGAAAGTATTCCGTAGCAAAGTTTGTGTTATGCTAAAAACCTTAATCCCCATAACCTGCGCTCTGATTTGATTGCGCCAATAATCAGTCTGAAATAAATATGCGTAATATTTCGGATAACAGGATTTCAATATTGGGTGAGCGATTATCGAGTGATAACCGGCAAATATTGGCATATCACAATCAATAAAAGCACAATTACCAACACCGGCATAATCTTCGGATGTGTCGGCAAATACAATGTCATTCTTTTGCATAAGACACTTCGGCGAAGATGAAAGATAAGAGTCTGGAACATATCTAATCAGGGCATCATTTAGCCCCGTACCAGTATTAAGTCGGGAATGGATTTGTCCATAACTGATTACCGGGATACCTTCTTCGACCAAATCGTCTTTTGTTATAGATAGACCTTTTCCGAAACTGAATGCTTGACGGAGCTTAATTGTGTCCCAGTCTTTCGGAGAAAGATTTTTATAATCAATATCACATATCCTCATCATCAACACCTCTCTGTAGCGCAGAAATTTTAGAAGAGAGTGCCTTTTCATACGCCATGAATCTTGCAAGAAGCGCATCAGCTCTTTCGGGTTCCTGATATTCGTAGAAATATCGTGTGAATGGGAATTCAGCACCAAGTTTCTCTTTGTTTGTGGAACTCTCTGCCTTGGAAGCATCGAATTCATAGAAGTACATGGCATCAGGTATATGAGGAAGAACCTCTGTTTCCATATAAACTTTTTCATCCTGGTTAAGACGAATAATTTCTGTATCCTTCGTAGAAGAATCAGCTATAACACGTCCTTTTTTGTCCTTCTGCACAATAGCAGTTTTATCAATAACAGAAAGCTCCATAGCAATACTGTTCAAGCGGGAGTCGGACATACCTTCAATGCCGTGCAAGATTTTCTTTAAGGCAGCCACAAACTTTGAGAAGTCCATATAAACCTTATCGGATTCATGAACCTTCAATGCTGCGATGACAGCTTCGGTGAACTCACGGCCTTTGATCTGCTTCTGGAATGCTTTCTCATCAGCGGCAGAGCGAGGATCGGTTTCTGCAAGTTCGTCATACTTTGCCTCGTTGAAAACATTCGTATTAGCCGTGAAATAAGCACTTGTGCGGAGTGCTTCGATAGAAGCTGCATCAATCTGACCACGGCGCTGCAGAGGCTGATATACAGCCCATTCTCTGTACAGGAATTCTTCTCTATCAAAAATACGGCTTTCGATTACGCAGTCATGCTTTCTCTTTTCGCAATGCAGTGTCTTTTTGCATTCTACAAAATCCGCATACATCTCAGTGATGAGAGTAATCTGCTCCTTGGAAATTTCTCTGCGCTTCTTGCCGAGAGAACGCTTGAGCGGTGTCCAGACATCGGTAGCATCGATAAATTGAACCTTGCCTTTACGCTCCGGGCGTTTTCCCTTTGAAAGGATAAAGGCATAGATGGCAATGTCGGTATTGTAGAACAACTGAGAAGGCAAACCGATGATTGCTTCTACCAGATCGTTCTCAAGAAGATATCTTCTGATTTGGCTTTCACCGCTTGTTGTGTTGCCGGAAAAAAGAGGCGAACCATTAGAGATGATGGCGGCACGACCGACACCTTCCTGCATTTTATGTACAGCATGTTGCATAAACAGAAGCTGCATATCTCCGGTTGCCGGAAGACCTGCCGGGAAACGACCGTTCTTTCCCTTTTTGTATTCAGCTCTTACGGCTTTTTCAACACCATCGCCAGCATCCTTGCCGCCCCAAGACTCGCCAAATGGAGGGTTAGCAATAACAAAACGCATAGCTGTATCTTCAAAGCAATCCTGCTTCATAGTATCTGCGAAGCGGATGTTTTCGGCAGCCTGATTTTTAATCAGCATATCTGCAAGGCAGATAGCGTGGGATTCTGGATTGTTCTCCTGACCAAACAGACGAACATTGGCATCAGGATTCATACGGATGATGAAGTCGTGTGCGGTAGAAAGCATACCGCCGGTTCCGCAGGCCATATCCAGGACGGTAACTTCACGGCCTTCGCTGAATACATCGGAGCAGCCCTCGGCGAGGAGAATGCTTGTCAGCATACGGATAACTTCACGAGGGGTGTAGTGATCACCTGCTTCAGCATTTTCAGAGAAGCGGCGGATAATTTCCTCAAACATATATCCCATCTTGTGTCCGTCAACCTTATTAGGGTCGAGGTCAAGTTCTGAGAATTTCTTTACAACACCAAGAAGACGGTTGTTCTTATCGAGGTTCTTTATTTCTTCCTTGAACTTCAGCTCTTCGAAGATGGCTTGCACATTAGGAGAGAAGGAGTCCAGATAGAAGGTCAGGTTCTCTACGATTGCAGGAGCCTCGGTAAGAAGCTTCTTCAGATCAAATTCGCAGGTGTTGTAAAACTGATAACCTGATTTTCTGCACAGTAACTGAGCAGGTGCCTTTGGATTCTTTTTATATGTATCAACTACATCTTTCTTGGTAGCTGCAAGTGCGCACTCCAATCGGCGAAGGATAATCATCGGAATGATAACATCCTTGTATCGCTCTGGTTTATACGGTCCACGCAGGGTATTCGCAATAGAAAATACCAATGCGATTTCTTTGGAAGCATCAATGGTAGTATCATCCATCATTACTTCGGTAATTCTCTTTTCGGCCATTTTGCTTCCTCCTATTAGAACTCGTTAATATCAATGCCCGCTTTCAGCATGCGTTCATAGCGGTCATTTGAAATGATAACAGCGAGTGGTTTTCCATTCTTCAATACGAATCCGGCTTTATCTTCATCTGATATGGTGGTGATTATCTTGGATGCCTGCCCACGAAGGAAATCAGACATATTGTAATGTTCCATGGGTGTAATGCTCTTTTTAGGCTCTGACATATATTTGCCTCCTGTATTTCATCGTGCCTTATCGGCAAACTTTCGCTTCTACTATTCTAACACAAAGTAATTACATTTTCAATTACAATAGTGTAAACATTTATTTGTACAATAGTGATTACCAAAAGAAAGGAAAAATCTTTGTAACTCACCGAGTTACAGAGGCACCTTATATACCCATCTGAAAACGATGTATCAACCTTCAAATCCCCGTGTTTCAAGTGATTTTTATCTCAAAAGTCCTTGAAATACGGGGATTTTTTGCGTTTCTGCGTAACTCGCCCAGATTCGAGAAAACAGGGATCTAGGGAGTATCATGAGCTTGTACCAAGGGGAAACCCGAAGGAAATAATAAATCTCATAGTCCGAATAGCGCTATAAGGGCGATGGGGTGCATAGACCGTTCAACTACAGCCGCCCAGGCTGTACCGGGAACGAAGATGCGTCCACCGCTTACTTTCGTGCGCTCATTTTTGGCTTATCGGAGTCTGTGACCATCTTCGGCACAGGCTCTTTTTGCATTCCACCGCCCATAGCCCGGACGGAAAGGAATGCAAACATGAAACTGAAGATTCGCTACGAGAACGAATACCAGACCATCGTCCTGAACGAACAGGACACAGAAGCAATGTGGGTCAGCCTGTCCCTTGACGGAGAAGGGCTTTCTCAGGAAGAAAAAGAGACCCGTATCCAGGAAGCATGGAACGAGACTTTCAACAAGCCGGAATACAACTGCTGGCACATGCACGACCGTCACACCGGACTTCCAGGCAGTGCTCTCAGAACCGAGGGTGATGATGACGGATGCTGACAGCCGGAAGTACCAGAACCGATACGCATTTTCCGGCAAGGTCATCTGCGGAGACTGCGGAGCGGTGTGGAAACGCAGAAAGATCGGAGATTACTTCGGTTATGTCTGCACCACCCACCTGGATGACAAAGATGCCTGTACCATGAAGTCCATCCGGGAAGACAGCATCATGGCAGCCTTTACGACCATGATGAACAAGCTGATCTTCGCAAGGGACAAGGTCCTTCTTCCCTTCTCAAACGCACTGAAGACTGCTGAAAAGGCAGAGTACCTGGATGAGTTTACAGCGTTGGAAGAGGGACTTGAGAAGAACCTTCAGAAGAGACAGCAGATCACACAGCTTTTTACGAAGGGCTATCTTGACCCTGCGGTCTACGCACAGCAGAACGATGAGCTTCTGAATGCGAGTGCAAGGCTTACCGCTGAGAAGGATGCCATTATCGCAAAGATCAGCGGCGGCAGCAAGCAGAAGGAAACATTGGAAGATATCCTTCACTATACTTCCGGAGCATCCATGATAACGGAATTTGACGAAGACCTTTTCTCAAGATTTGTGGACAGGGTCATCGTTTACAGCAGAACGGAGATTGGATTCGACATGAAATGTGGACCCGTCTTCCGGGAAAGGATTTGATTATGAAGCACACACCATACGGATACGACATTGTGGGCGGCGCGGCGGTCATCAACGAAGAACAGGCTGCCAACCTGCGAAAGCTGTGTGAGAACTACCTTTCCGGTATGTCCTTTGTCCAGGCGGCAAAGGATGTAGGGCTGGAGATGAAGCACAGCGGTGTCAAGAGACTGATGCAGAACCCCCGTTACCTTGGAGACGATTTTTATCCTGCGATACTTACCGCTGAGATCGCCCAGGCAGTGGAAGCCGAAAGGCTGAGAAGAGATGCCCTTTACAAGGGTACGAGATACACGAAAGAAGCGGTGACCACGGTGATCCCTACAAGATTTGCCATGAAGCGTACCGCTCCGAAATACCAGGATCCCATCAAGCAGGCAGAATATGCCTACAGTCAGATAAAGGAGGCGAAGTAAATGCAGGCACTGGCACAGAATGTTACAGTCATTCCGGCACGAAGACGAGTCGGTTCGCAGAGAACGGCTGCCCAGGTGCAGAAGATCAGGGTTGCCGCCTACTGCCGTGTTTCCACGGATTCCGAAGAACAGGAAACCAGCTATGAGGCACAGGTCAGCCATTACACGGAGTACATCAAGAGCAAGCCGGAATGGCAGATGGTTGAGGTTTACGCTGATGACGGTATCTCAGGCACGAATACCGCCAAGCGAGACGAGTTCAACCGCATGATCGCAGACTGCGAAGCCGGAAAGATCGATCTGATACTCACCAAGTCCATCAGCCGATTTTCAAGAAATACGCTGGATTGCCTCAAATACACCAGAAAGCTGAAGGCTTTGAACATCGCCGTTTTCTTCGAGAAAGAGAACATCAACACCATGGATTCCAAGGGCGAGGTACTGCTTACCATTATGGCTTCCCTTGCACAGCAGGAATCGGAATCCCTGTCAGCCAATGTGCGAATGGGCATTCAGTACCGCAATCAGCAGGGCAAGGTGCAGATCAACCACAACTGGTTCTTAGGCTACACCAAGGATGCGGAAGGCAACCTGGTCATTGACCCGGAGCAGGCAGAAATCGTCCGCCGCATTTACCGGGAGTACCTGGAAGGGGCAAGCTTCCTGCAGATTAAGCGAAGCCTGGAAGCAGACGGCATTCCAAACGGAGCGGGACATCTGAAATGGCATGAGAGCAACATCCATCAGATCCTTACCAATGAAAAGTACATCGGGGATGCCCTTCTGCAGAAGACCTACACGGTCAGCATCCTGGACAAGAAACGTGCCGCCAACAACGGTGAGATGCCAAAATACTATGTGGAAGGCAGTCACGAGGCCATTATTGACAGGGATGTGTTCATGAAGGTCAAAGCGGAGATCGCCAGACGAGCCAATCTGAATCCTGACGGCAAACGCAGAGTTTACAGCAGCAAGTACGCACTTTCCGGCATGGTGTTCTGCGGACACTGCGGAGACATTTACCGCCGGGTGAAATGGAACAACCGAGGCTGCAAATCCACGGTCTGGCGATGCGTCAGCAGAGTTCTCAAGGGAAAAATGGACTTTGATTGTCCGGCAAGGACGGTGAAGGAAGAAGTCCTGCATGGGGCAATCGTCACAGCGGTCAACGATGCCTATGCAAGAAGGAACGCCGTCATTGCTCTTCTGAAAACGAACATCCAGGAAACGGTCTTTGATGACCTGGAAGCAAGGATTGCGGCAATCGATGAACAGCTTGCAGAGCTTCAGCAGCAGATGCTTGACAATTCCGGTAATCACGAATTGGTGGAAGAACTGGGACTTCAGATTGATGACCTTCGGGGAGACCGACAGGACATCCTTGCCGAGGCGGCAGAGCGAACCGACCTGCAAGCACGAATGAACGACATGATTGCTTTCCTGGAGGAAATGCCCGCAGCCGTTACGGAATACAGCGAAGCACTTGCCAGAAGGCTGGTCGACAGGATCACCATTTTCGATGAGAAGATTGTGGTGGAACTGAAATCCGGTCTTCAGATGGAAGTGGAAGAGTAAAGAAAATATGGACACAAAACGAAACCCGGAGCCGACTTTTCAGGTCAGTTCCGGGTTCTAATTATTGTAGATATATTGATTTTCTTGACGAGCGATGTTATAATAAAGCAACTTGAAGTTGCGTTTTTGTGGGAGAATACTATGAGTTTTGGTAAAAATCTTAGATTGGCACGTAGGGAATCCGGAAAAACACAAGATGAATTGGCTGAATGCTTAGCCGTTACGAGACAATCTGTTTCAAAATGGGAAACGGGAGAAGGATACCCAGAGATAGAGAAACTAATACAAATAGTGGCTGTTCTGGATGTTTCTTTGGATGAATTGTTTTCAGATGAAATACATACGAATTGCAAACTTGAGACTACCCGATAAGTGAAATTTATAAAATGTGGGAGCATTGTTTATGACTTTCTCAAGATATTATAGACATAAACTCACTGCACAGCAGAAGGAAATATATGATGACTTAGTTGCTGGGATGGAGAACAGAGTTTATGAAGTACAAACAAATTATGTATCTAACCAAGATATATCTGTAATCGCACATGCAGTGAACTTTGATAACCCTCAGTTGTTTTATGTTGATTTCACTAGAATAACGGTGATTCATTTTATGGGAACTAGCAAAGTGCTTGTCTCCTATCTATTTGATGAGTGTTTACAAAGAATTATTGAGCAGAAGCTGAAGACTATTACCTCTAAAATATTGAATAGAGTTGCTGGAAAAACAATGAAGGCGGCATCGTTGATCTTGCATGATTGGTTAGTATGTAATTGCAAATATGGAGAGTGCAATGATGTTCCGAATGCATCACATAGTATCGTAGGAGCATTGATTTATTCCCAATGTGTATGTGAAGGATATGCCAAAGCGTATAAATACCTTGCAGACCTCATAAAAATGAGAGCCATAGTTGTGGTAGGTAAAGGCATACATCCTGATGGAACATCAGGCGGTCACGCTTGGAATATTGTTATGCTAAACAAACAATGCTTTCATGTCGATGTGACTTTTGATTTACTGTTTGCGGGCAAATATTGTTCAAGGGCATATTTTTTATTGTCCACAAAAGAGATACTCTATGATCACAGCATTGATTCGACTTTTGATATGCCGGAGTGCTCAGTTGATAGCCAGGTCTTACCAGTGGTATCAGGTACTGCTGAACTTATCAATTATTTAAGCATCCAATATAAAGCCCGAGTGACCCACTCAGAAGTTAGACTAACAAAAGGTTTTCCGAAGCAAAAGTTATTTGCAATGATAAAAGAAAAAATGGCAGCAAAAGATGTCGGCTGGTATAACCAAATAGATTCTTTTTGGTATGGAGATAAGAGCCGGACATTATTTGTTTGTTGGAAATAAAGAGGTAATCTATGGATAAACAAAGTACGCATGGCAGTATTGTATCGGCAAATCACCCACCTAAAAAAACACCTAATGACAAAGTTATTTTGCATGGTACACATAATGGGACAGCTTGTTCTTTTGGATTAACAGAAGAGCACTTGGACAAGCATTCTTTATTGATTGGCTCAACAGGATGTGGAAAGACAACATTACTAAATAAGATGATTGATCAGATCCAAAATCAAATGACCAAAGATGACGTAATGATTATCTTCGATAGTAAAGGTGATTTTTATTCGAGATTTGGTCATAAGCCGGGTTCTGTATTACTGGGAAATTCGAGACAATATTATGATAAGTCTGTTAGGTGGAATATTTTCAAGGAAATCTGTGCAGATGGTTGGGATGACAGAAGTATTATTACAAATTCTCAAGAAATCTGCAAAAACCTGTTTGCGGAACGAGAAAAAAGGACTAATAACCCTTTCTTCCCCAATGCTGCAAGAGATTTACTGGCTTCTCTTCTGATATTCTTAGTTAGGACTGGAGAAAAAGATATTCAATTTAGAAAAGAATTTTTCTACAATGATAAATTTAAAAATATTATGGATTGTAGCGATGTGGATCAGTTGTTGACATTCCTGAGTTTTGATGATGATGCAAGAAGCGTAGCTTCTTATATCGATGGTCGTGGTGAACAGGCAAATGGTGTGCTTGCTGAAATGTATTCGATCGTCCGTGATATCTTTACTGGTATTTTTGCAGAGCATGGAAACTTTTCAATAAGAAACTTTGTCAGAAATAAGGGCGGCAAAACGTTGTATGTTGAATATGATTTGTCAATAGGACAAACGTTGACTCCAATGTACAGATTGTTGTTTGATCTTGCACTGAAAGAAGCGTTGGGACGCCAGAGACAGGAAGGAAATGTATATTTGATTTTGGATGAATTCCGCCTTTTGCCTCACCTTCAGCACATCGATGATGGAGTAAACTTCGGCAGAAGTCTTGGGGTAAAAGTATTTGCTGGCGTTCAGAATGTGGAGCAATTATTTGAAACATATAAAGAAAACAGAGGTCGGAGCATACTAGCAGGATTTTCTAATCTCTTTTTGTTCCATAATGATGATCCTTCTACGCTGAAATATTTGACTGAGCGCTCTGGACGTAATGTTGTTTTAGACGATTACCTTGATGTTAAAGGACAGGTGGCTGATGCTAAACCAAGAACAGCTCATACTATAGAAGATTGGGATTTGGTTTCGTTGGAACAAGGTGAAGCTGTTGTGTCTTTGGCATTTAGCAAGCCATTCAAATTTAAATTTAAGAAGTAAATTATGGTGATGATATGGGATTACTAGATATTATTTCAGATGCTATTCGTACTCGACAAGTTGCGAAAACCAATAGCAGCAGAAGAGGTATAACAGAATATCAGCCTTCTCAAATTGGAGGATTTGTAGAACAAAATATATATACTACGAATGTTATCTGCTCTGGCGATTCAAGCGATCTCCGCAGTGAGGCGTTGGTCAGTTTATGTGTGGCGGCAACCAATGCGAATATACCGGTGATAGTATTGCATCAAGGTGATGTTGATTTGACAAATGAATTTCGGAAGGTGTATCAGAATCACCCTTCGTACATTGAAGTAGGACCTAACTCGTATCGATTTGATCCTCTCTATCAATTAAGTAATAATCAAATCAGTAAGATGATTGTAGATACTGCACCGCAGAAGTATGCTCTTACCTGTGATGGAGAAGCATATGTAGATGTCTTAACAGGATTCCTTACTGGTAAAGGCCGCATGATTACATTGAAAGGATTATACGAATGTCCTCATAGCAGAATGCCCCTGTTATTGAATTCAGCTGCTAGCAAACAGACGCTACCGGCTACCCTGGTTCAGGATTTACAATCCAACCTGGCACAGGGACAAAAAGAAGCTCATAAAGTTAAGGCATATCTTAACGAATTGTATGACGAGTGCATTCCGCTACTGCCAACTAATAAAGCTGATTATCGTAACTGTATTAGCATTTTCCAAGCGGTTAAGCAAAAAGCTATTATGAATATTAATATTGTTTCAGAGAGCAATACGCTTCTTCTGAAAATTATTGCAGAGCAGTTACTAATGCTGACAAGACGCTGTGTTCCCTTTTTCCTGATAGTTGATAATATTTCCGTCAGAGACGATAATGCAATCAAGTCTCTTTCGACAATTAAGGCTCAGGGATTTGGATGCGCAATTGCTGGTGACGATGTGTTTTCTTTGTGTGAAGGTAATGAAAAACTTTTTAGTGCACTGCTTGGAAACAGTCAGAAATGGTTTGTCTTTCATCATAGTTCCGGTATCAGTGCCGAAAAATGGTCTAATGCTTTTTCAAAATATCAAAAGATAGATACTACATACAACTATGGCAGAGGATACGGAAAAGGCTCGGGATATGGACTTTTTGGCGGTCTTACTCATGGGAACGTTAATTGGAATCGAAATAAAACAAATCAGCAAGGTTACTCATATGTTAATAAAGATGAAGCAGTAATTCGTGCGGAAGAAATTCAGCGGTTGCCTAATCGCAGCGGTTTTATCTACTCTGGAATGACAAGAGAAATTGCTCATGTGGCAAATTTCCTGCCACAATGATGCATGGAGGAATTAACTATGACATTGATGGAAGCAATGAAAGCATATTTAAAAAAACAAGAATTGTTATACAAGAAGACTTTTGGTACTTTGCCGACCATTTCATGGGATGAATCACTGCCTCAAAATCTTTTTGTTGGAACGCCCGATGAGGATGATGAGATACAGTGGACACCTAAGGCAGCCAGTCAGGAAACCTATCATGAGTTGTGCAAAGAACTAAACTTATTTTATTGTACATTTTATTATTGGACTCTTAGAGGAAAATTCCAGGATTTTTCTCTGGATTTTCCGCCCGTTCCAACATCTTCTGATAGAAAAAAAGTGATCGAACAGGCAGTGAAAGATGGTAATTATTATTTCCCTGGTCAGAATACGGTTTTGCTTGCCTCTTGCTCTAAAGCCGGAAATGACGATTTACTGTTATTCTATCGTCAGAAAACAGGCGAGGTATTTATTTATGACACAGACAAGCGATTCCTTTATCCATTAGAAGTATCTCTTGTTGATTTGATTGGTTCTATGGAGGCAGTGATCTAATGAGTTTTTATTCTTACGAAGGCGTTTCGGATGACGTGTTAGATAAAGTGCATACCACTTCAACGGGTGAAACTTATACATTAAGACATAACGAAAGTTTAAAAGTTGAGATGCAGTATCTTGGTAAGGGTAATTCAAATGCAAATTCTCAGGGGTGGGAGCGAAATAGTGCAAAGTACTTTGATTCTCTTTACCAAAGCCATCCGGAAATGTTCAGTAAGAAAAATGCGGCACGAGTAAAAGAAGGACATGCCCCTGTTGTAGACGCAAAAATGATTGCACACAATCCCGGATGGGAACAATACAGAAATCAGCCGTTAGTTCATCATCATATCGGAGGTGATGGAGAAGCTGTCGCAGTACCCAAAAACGCACATAAAGGACAAGGAGAAATCCATAATCATGAAAAAGCCGCAGGTATAACAGACAATTGCAAAAGCTTTTCCAAGACCTGTGGAAGCCAGGCGGATTCTGTCGGCAAAACAACCTCACAGTTACATTCACAGTATGACAGCAACAAGAATAGCAGTTCGGCACAAAAGAGCAGAACTCAAACGAGCAACAGTGCCAGTAATACCGGTACCGTTAAAGGAACAGCGGTAAAATCAGGCTCAAGAGAAGCTGCTGTAAGAGATAGTGTACAGACAAACAGCAATACTTCTTCTTTGAATGAGCGTAGCGATGCTGTGCGAACAGCAACGTCATCTAGTAATGCTCGAACTACTGGAGACAGAAGTGAATCTGTGAAGAGTTCTTTGAATTCAGGAACTTCATCCGGACAAGGTCATAGCTCATCATCAAATAACTCCTCGCGTTCTGCGTCTACTTCCTCATCCGGAAGCGGTGGGCAGTCATCGAATAGTAGTTCTTCTCATGGTAGTTCTTCAGGTGGGAATAGCCAGAGCAAATAAGTGGGGTGTATATTATGCGAGATTATTTTAAGGCGGATGCATCCGGATTTTTGCCATGTGTTGACTACTGGAAAATGAATTGGATCATTTTGATTGATAATTCAGGATCTATGGGACCTCATGCTTTGGAACCGAATAGTTTAGCTATAGATGTTAAAAACGCAATAGATACCATGCTGGAAGAAATCAATTACATTTCTGAAGAACGTGAAATCTTAAGCTATATACGGATAATTACATTTAATGATTTGGTTTCCTATGGTGTCGGGAATAGGAATCATGGAGAACATATAACAGAGGCTATAAATACGTGGCGAAACTTCGAATTGATACCGTATGGTGGAACAAATATCGCAAGTGCCATCCATGAAGCTGTGGAGTCAATACGAACTGACAGACGTGAGTATTTATTCAGTAATTCTTGGCTGTCACCTGTCTTGATGCTTATAACGGATGGCATGGTAAATCTTGCTGATAAAGTGGGAAATTCGATGAATGATTTAATAAACATACGAAAATGTCAAACTATAAGAGCATCTATAGGATTAAGGCATAAATATAGCATTGAACTTGACCCATTTGCGTCACGAGGAAACATAGAGCACACCAATGGTAGAACTGATTCAAATAAACCATTCTCGTTTTTTGTCGAATCTTGCGATGATTTGCCAAATATATGCAAAGTTTTGAGTTGGGGGCTTACTAGTATAGCGTTAGATGATAACAATTACATACTGCTCGATCCTACGGAAAATTGGGACGAAGAAGATGCTGATTGGTGGTGTGAATAATGGATGATGAAACATTTATCGTAAAAGAAAAAGAACGACTGGCTGAGAGTGGATGCAAGGCTTTAAAGTGGTAGCAAAGTCCAGATTGAAAATATGCCCAGTTTGCAAAAGGAGCCTATTTGTCAGAAGAACTATTTGCCCTTGGTGCAAATAACAGTAACTAAGAATGAAGAATATCAGTATGAGTGACAAAAATAGCTTTAGAGATAGCCTTCGGGTTGATTCCGAGACTATGGCTAAACTTGATAGTGTGAGCAAAAACTATAGCAGCAAAAAGAGTTCGAACTCAAAGGCAGAAAACTCTGGTGGAAGAGAAAGAGGAGATGAAGGACCAGGACGTCAGGGGCGTGAACCGGGTTATAAATCTGGGAATAATGCTAGAGCCAACGCAGTGAAGAATGCTTCGTCAAAAGCAAGCAATGGGAGCAGCAGTAGCAGAACTGTGGCGGTGAAAGGCTCTGTATCTTCAGCAAATAGCAACGGAATAGGATCCACGACTACTGGACAATCGAATGGCTCAGGACAGACTGGTTCGTCATCTGCCAGTAACGGATCTTCTGGACACGGACAAGGAAAGTAAAATAGCAAAAGACACAAATGTTTAGGCGGTACAAAAAGGAATACTATACACCCTGTTCTTTTTGTGCAGAAGAGAGAATTTTTTTGTTTTATTGTGTTGCATCTTGTGAATTTGTGTCGAATGTGATATGATGTAAAAAGAGTATTTATAAACAAAAAGCACTGGAGGAATTTAAAATGTACGATGAATTTGAAGCTGGTACTACCAAATATCAGTTAAATCTTATATACCTTCTTGATACTTCTGGCTCCATGTATGGTGAGCCTATTAATCAGCTTAATGTAGCAATGGCTGAAGCGATTCAGGTGGCTGAAGAAGCCGCAATGGAAAAGGAAGTTCAGCTGTTAATGCGTGTTGTTGAATTTAATTCTGTTGCAAAATGGCTTATCGGAGATACTCGTCAGGGTGTTGAGCATATTGACTGGATGCCGCTGAATGCAAATGGTGGAACTGATACTGCGGGTGCTATTGATCTCGCTAGAGGTGTTATGCATCGTGAATTTTTGGGAGAGAGAAATTATCGCCCTGTTGTCATCTTGATTACTGATGGTGAAAGTAACGATCCCCAGAAGACAGTAGAGGCTGTAGCTAAACTTAAAGCTTCTTTGAAGAGTTCTACTGATCCGAACAAAGATAAAATCACAAGAATTGCCATTGGTGTTACCGGTGCGAACCAGACGGAGCTTAATAACTTTGCATCTGTTGGTAACATTGAGCGCGAAGATGGAACAATGGACGAAAACGTTCCGTTCGTATTCAATGTTGATGATGTACAGATGCTTAAAGGACTTCTGAAAGGTGTAACGGTAAGTAGCATTGCTTCTTCTATTGGTGGCGGTGTTGGCGGCGATGGAGATGACACTCCTGTTATTACACCGACATATGAGGACGATGACGAAGGCGATTGGGAAGAATAATTAATTGAATAGTTTTGACCAAAGAACAGCGATATAAACGGTCCTGCCCTGGTCCTGCCTTTGATTTCAACGGCGGGACCATTTTTTATTAGGAGAATATAATATGGATGATAAAACACAACAGGAAATAGTAACCTGTGTAGTAGAGAGTATTTTAAGTCAACAAAGTGTGATTGATTCTGTGCAGGGAGTTGATGATGTGTCAAATGAAAAAAAAGCAGTTTCAAAGCTTGATAAACACCTGCGAATAATTGAAGAGCAACTTGAAAAAGCTAAAGATCCATCTACTTATGAAACATATGATTTTGCCGAGTCGGCAGCAGATAAAAAGATAAAGCTCTTTACTGCACGGAAAAAGGGCACAAAACATGTATTAGAAAAAACACCATGCCAGGATTATTGCTTAGCCACTTCTGTAAATGGGTGTACAATACTTGCAGATGCTGATGGTGTTAGCTCTTGTGAACATAGCGATGTGGGTTCGAAATTGGCGTGTGACGCAGTTGTTAAAACGGTCGCAATGGCAAGTAAGTCCTGTCGAAGCGAAGCCACTTTAATTGAGCGGCTGATGTCAGTATCGTTTAGAGAAAAGTTGGTTTCCATATGGATTAAGCTGGTAATGGAAGAAGTCGGCAAGAAGAATATACAATCGTCTGCTGAACAGTTAAAAGAGTTTAGTAAATATGGTTCGACCATTATGTTTGCTGTAATCACAGATAATTGGATTATTGCAGGCAATCTTGGCGACGGGCAGATATTAGTGTTCAATGATTCTTATGGGGTAAAGCTGAGAGTGCATGCACCAAAAGACAGCAGCAGAGTGAGATGTTTAGCGAATGAACGCTGCGCAAGAGAAGACTTTCAAATAGAAAAATACCCAAGAAATCTTTTCAATGGCGTACTGTTAAGCACAGATGGAATGTACGAGAGTTTAGATAAGGGTACCCATTTTTATGATTATGCTATTCAAATGAGACATCGATTCTTTGATCGTACATCACCTGAACCATATCAAGCATTTTGTTACAAAGAGACTGGGGAACCCTACAAGGATTTTTCCGCCATGAGAACTCAAGATGACTGTTCGGTGGCATTGGCTTTTGCCGATTCGAGCGTAGAAGTTGATTATGATAAAGTTGAACAGTGTATCCTTAATCATGCACAAGCGGCTTTCCTTCGTAGACAAAATGCTGACTGTATGTTGTTCTATGTAAAACACGATAGCGGGTATGCAGACGTTGTTGTTTCTCCCCTGTGCGGAGGTATTGAGAAAGAATTATTAAAAACAGCAGAAGCTGAAGATGCATTGGATGTATGGTGTGATGATAAGTATTCCTATGCCTTATATAGGAATCAGCAGGCATGGACTCTTGAGTTTATGCAATGTACGGGAATGCTGAGAATTGATAAAACCAGACCATATGAATCTGGGCAAATGATAATGAACCTTCTTGTTCAGTTGAGCGAACTTAATAAGGAATTATCGGAAAAAGGGTTATGCTTAAACTTGTCAGCGCTCTTTAACATATCATTTGACGGAAGAAAGCTTTATGTAAAAAGAGAGGCTTTGTCTAAGGATACAACTCAGGCAAGTAGAGCTTACACAGAAATTATTGACAGATGTTTTAGTCATGTACTTGGAATTCTAGAATGTTCTGAAAATAAACAGCCATTATTTGATATTGGCTACATTGATCGTGGTCGTAAATACTTTATGTCGGGTAGCCTCTCTGATAAGGAGTTAGGACAGTTAATACGCGATAATCGTACTACACGAATTAAAAATACAAGTAGCTATAACTGGCAACTGAATGGCGGAGAAAGAATTCAGCCTGGAGAATCGGTTGAATTGATTGCTAATCTTTCATTTAGCGTGCTTGATGATAAAGATAATAGAATTCAAGAGTATAGCTATACATCAAAGGAGAACTTATGATATCTGGAGATTATACTGAACGAAAAAGAAAAGCACAATCGGGGAAAATGGTGACCGATAAGATTGTGAAATCTACGACTGGCGTAGAGTATGCCATTGGAAAAAAGCTCGGAGCAGGTGGCGTTGCGAAGGTATATAAAGCACGTAGATTAAGCGATAAGAAGGAATGTGTGTTCAAGGAATATGTTCCTTCTCCCGAATCGCGTAGAATGCATAACGCCATAAAAAGAAATATCCAGAATCTCATGAAGAATCCGCTGACAGAGGATGATGGAAAGACACCTTTGCAATCATTTATTGGACCTCTTGATAAGGACAGTTTAATAGAGCTGCCTCAAAGCAAAGGTTTTGGCTATGTAATGGAATTGGTTGATACCAAATCGTTTCTGCCGGTTCCTAATTTGTGGCACCGCGACGCATATCCTGACGCACTTATTATTTGCAAAGCTTGCATAAACATCGCTCATTTGTTTAGGCGAGTTCATTTTAAAGGATGGTGCTATAAAGACATCAACGAGGGCAATATTTATATCAACAATAAAACCGGAGATATTAGAATTATTGACTGTGATAACATTAGCGTTCAGTCAACAAAAACTATTAAAGGTACAGACGGCTATATGGCACCAGAAGTCTATGTTACAAGTACACCTGATACTTATACTGATTATTTTTCAATGGCAGTTTTGTTTTATCGGTTACTTGTAGGCGGGTACCCTATGGACGGCAAAAAAACACGTCAATATCTGTTGAATAACAATTTATCCGTACAGGAAGCTGCATCAACGATATATGGCAGTATGGCCGTTTTTGCATTTGATCCAAAAGATCATTCTAACGAAATTCGCAAACTGGTAGACCCATTGAATCCTCTTCTCTACGAGATTCAGACAAAAAGATGGAATCGCTTACCGAGTGAAATTCAGCAGACTTTTTGTCAGACTTTTTCAACCGGTCTTACCAACACCAATAGGAATAAAAGAGCGACAGACAGAGACTGGATGAAGACTTTTGAGACGCTTCAAGCTACTGGGCTGGTAAAATGTAAGTGTGGAAAACTGAATTTTGGAGATAAGCAAAAAAAGGTTGAGTGCAATTTTTGTAAAGCAAAATTACCGCTGTTAAAATCAGCTGGAACACAGCCACCGAAGCCTATCATTCCGGTGCATAAGCCGCCAGTGCAGAAACCGCCGGTACAGAAGCCGCCAGTACAGAAGCCACCGGTACAGAAGCCACCGGTGAATCCTCCGATTTCTACAGCAGAGCTTACAACGGTAACATTTAAAGCAAGAAGAGATATCGCTCCTACTCATTTGGATATTGTTGCAAAGCGAAAGCAGCAACTGCAGGGAAAAGCAATATATGCTGGATTAAATGAAGGCTGGATGAGGATAGAATACAGTAAGTCAAAGAATATGCTGTCTGCAGTAAATTTAAGCAATTATACCTGGACAATATCTGATGGCGGTAATAAAAAAGCCTGTGCCCCAGGTGGAAGAGTTATTCTGAAAAAAGGACTCGTCATAACAGTTTTAAAGCGTCAGTTGCAGCTTACTGTGGCAGAGATAAAGTAACATGGAGGTTAATCGGATGAGTGAGACTTATGATAATGATATGACCGAACAATGTGCTGAAGCAGTAGTAACGACATCGGATGTGGCTTTGCCTGAACAATTTAAGACGGTGTTGGGAAAAATGGTTAAACTGGTAGGCAGGCCATTTAATGATGTGTTGGCATTAATTACATATAGCACCTCAAAGATGCAAGGCAATGTGCTCTTAAATTGTGCAATGCAAGATGTGGAAGTTCTGTTGGAGAATACAGAGAACTTATATGAGGAAGGCTTTTTAGAAAATGAAAATTTTGAAGAGTGTGACTCAATTATTCTTCCCCTTGATGGAGTGAATATATCTGATGCGTTAAAAGGTGTTATTATTGATCGCGATTTAAGAAGTTATACCAATGGGGTTGAATGGCTATTGGATCCTGATTCAGATGTGCTTCGTAACTCATGCAATATTGAAAATGTTTTGCGCTCCGTTTTGGGGTTCGTAAGAACAATGAAGCATCTCCATAATAAAGGCATCGTTTTTGACAAAATAGACGGGCATCAATTCTATTTCAACGCTGAATATGGTGAGTTTCAATTTGTGTTTGATGGTGTAGATATTGCCCAAGCAGACAACATTGAAGATAGCTATGATAATTTGTATCAAAATGCGATTTCCTGTTTGCTGCTATATTTGTTAACCGGAGTAAAATCTGTTGATCCTGACAATACACTAGTGGTACTAAAAGAAGATGACACAGAAGAAGGTCTTGTATGGGATGAAGAGACAAACACAATTAGCGGGTCGCAACCGGCATTGTTGGTTTGGGATTCACTTCCTGAGAACATAAGATGTACGCTTTTTGATATTGCTTTTGCTGAAACCGGAAGAGTTGTGACTCTTGACGAATGGGAACTCCTGTTTTCCGAAGCTATACCAGACATTGAAGTATGTCCTTTTTGCGGTCATTACGCTTTTAAGACAGCAAAGAAACGTATTTACTGCGGTAGTACAACAGAAAAAACTGATTTGCTCACCAAATGGTTGGTGGAAAGCAATAGTCAGCCAAACTACTTAAGAATTGCTTTTGGGCGTGGGACAACCTTGCCGGGAGAAATCTTGGGTATCAAGTTAAAAACACCTGAGTCTATGCGTTTGATGTATAATTCAAAAACAAATGCATTGGGACTCAAAAACTTGAGCAATATATCTTGGTTTATCACGAAAGACGGAAATCAAACAGAAATAGTTCCGGGCAAAGTAGTGTTGATTGAAGATGGATTAGAATTAACTTTTGATGGATATCCGGACATTTCTATGAGATTTCTGGGGTATGAGACAAAGTAAGAAAAGGGGTGTGAATCATTATGAGAACGGAACCCTCTTCGCTGGATATTTACAATAAAATTCCAAGAGAGTTTAGTTTCAGCAGAACGAAGCCTACGGTGAAACATGTCGAAGACTTATTGGAGACAATGAAAGCTGAATTGATAATTAGTAGCTATTCTCCATTACTGGACGCTTCTTTTAATGAATGTTCTTATTATTGTTCAAATCATAGAATTGCAACAATTAAGTTTGATGCGAACAATTATTACATTACGGAAATGCGCAGACGCAGTGTGCTGCCAACATTTGATGCTTGGCAGTTCCCAATCCTTCTTTCTGATTATTTGAACGGCAGTTTATCAGCGAATACTATTGAAAATCTGTTGCCGTATTTTTGGGGAAACTATGTACCAAAGGATCCTGATCCAAGGCGCGTGTTGCAGGCATTCAAGGCAATCGACACTTTGATTGTTGAACTCAGACGAAAAATGTATACAGGAATGCCTGTGAATAGCATGGATAGTAAGAGCGTTATTCCAAAAGACTTTGTCATTACTGAACTGGTCAAACAAGAAATAGCTGATAAAGTAAAAACTCTCATGATGGAAGCAGAGGAAGAAAAGAAGTCTATTATTGCACAGGCTCATGTTCAGGCAGAGTCCGAGGCAAGAGAAATCGTTGAGTCAGCACGCAGACAAGGTGAGAGTGAAAAGCAGAGTGTACTTGATGCAGCACAGGAACAAGCGGACAAGATTATTCACAATGCTTCTATTATTGCGGATAAAAAAATAGCCGAAGCCAAAAAACGCATCTTAGATCTTTCCGCAAATAAACGATTGAATGAGTATGCCGATGAACATAGTAGCACTGAGGAATGCTTTTCCGCAGTGAGAGAATCCTTGGTTAAAGCAAATGAAAGTATTAAGCGTTTAGAAGACTCTGTCTCTGAAAGCATTACAAGAAAAGCCTATACTCAGCTGATAGAATTGTATAACTTAATCGCAGACACTAAAGACTCTACATTCTCTCTTGCGTTACAAACGAATAGTCAGGACCTCGAGAATGCGGCTTATAATATGGATGTTTTCCTGGATATGTTAGTGGAGTATCTGGCAGATTACGGCGTTCAGACTATTGCCAGTTTCCAAGGGGATGCTTTTTCTGCTAAACATCATACATTGGGGAAAACGGGTATTCAGTTTGATCCTAGGAATGCGCGTATTTCACGTAGCCTAAGAAATGGATTTATCTGGGGTGAACAGGTACTGCAGAAAGAACGAGTAGAAATAGAGGGAGATAAACATGTTTCTTGGTATTGATTTTGGAACTTCGTTTTCTCAGGTTTCGACAATGTATCTTGGGCAACCATTATTATTGTTGAATCCGGGAGAATATGGCATACCGTCAGAGTTCTATTATGATAGAGACTGCGGTATACTAATTGGACAAGATGCATTAGATGCTGGACAGGGAGAAGCTGCAGCTAACTTGGTTACAGAGGTAAAAATGGCCATCTTGTCCGGAAAGTCTTTTGTTCTGGATGGAAAAACTTTTGGTGCGAAAGATATTATTAAGGAAATATACAAAACCTTAATTTTAAAGGCTGTGCAGGTAGCAAAAAAACGCTCTATAAATACTAACATTGAAGGGATTGTTATTTCAGTACCTGCAAAATTCGGGATGCAGGAAAGAGGGTTAATCTCTGAAGCAGCAAGAGAGTGTTTGGGAACTACGAAGGTTCCTATTAGAGCGATTATTAAGGAACCCGTAGCTGCTGCAATTTCTTACTATAATACCGAGTTAGAAGATAACAAATATATTTTGGTATATGACTTGGGTGGCGGAACATGCGATGTGGCATTGGTGCGCTCCGATTCTAGTTCAGCTGAACATTATACAGTAGTTGACTCAGACATGGTACGTCTCGGCGGAAGAAACTGGGACGAAGAATTGGTGAAGTATATCACCCAGATTATCGAGAATAAATCTGGTATTAGGATTAAAGGAAATGTCGGATACGAGGAAAAAATACGTCGTACAGCCATTACAGTTAAGCATGATTTATCGGATCCAACCAAGAGCAGATCAATCGCTAGAGTAGAACTTAATGGACGCATTTACACAACTCCAATTTCAAAGACGGTCTTTGATGAAATTACAGCGCATTTGCTGAGACAGACTTTAGATTGTCTGCAGGATGTGTATGATAAGCATTCAGTATCCTGCAAAATTGATGAAATAATCTGTGTTGGTGGAAGTTCCAATATGCTTCAGGTCGAAGAAGGACTGCTCAAGCGCTTCCCGAAGTGTAAGATAAGGTTATATGAACCGGAGCATGCTGTCGTAAATGGCGCAACGATTTATGCAAATATGCCTCAGATCAATGTGCTGAAGGATGTTGCAAGCTTCTCTTATGGAACTGACTCCAATACGCATTATGGATACCCTGATAATAAAGAAATCATATCAAACATTATTTTTAAAGGCTCTAAATTGCCAGTCACTCAGAGCAAGGGGTACTGTCCGACAAGAGACGGGCAAGAAGTGGTCGCATTTCGTATTTTTGAATCTGAATATATGGATGATGAATACGATCGTACAAGACCAGAAAAACGTTTTATTGGCACCGTTGAATTAAGATTACCACCGAATTCGAAAAAAGATCTTAGCTTGCGCTGCCAGCTCAGTTTAAATGCTGAGGGAATGTTGGAAGTGACAGCGAGTGAGCCTTCCGGCAAGCGGGTTATGTCGACTTTTAAATTGCAGGCACTATAAGACTCTACTTACTACTAAATCCTATGGCGTTCAGGTTATCTATGACATCGGAATGCCATAGGACTTTTGAAATTCGAGATAGATATTTGTCCTCGTGGTTTGGTTGAAAACCGCAATATATATAATTGACAATGAAAATAACGAGCGAAAGCTTCTTTTCTATAGATAGAAATAGTGAGAGATTTCATGATTTACATTACTGGAGATACTCACGGAAATCAATATAAGTGGGTAGAACAAATAGAACCTGTTCTCTCCCCTTCTGACATTATTCTTGTGTGTGGAGATTTCGGAGTTGGCTTTTGGAATGGACGTTATTGGTCTGAGGAAACATTTTATGATTTCCTTAGTGAACAAGAATATACTGTGCTGTTTATTGATGGCAATCACGAAAACTTCGATAAACTGAACAGCTTCCCAGTCGAAACCTGGTGCGGTGGCAAAGTACATAAAATCAGTAATAATGTGATTCACTTGATGCGTGGCGAAGTTTACTGTATTGAGGGTAACACTATATTTGTCATGGGTGGCGGTTATTCCATTGATAAGTATCGCCGGACTGAAGGCGTTTCCTGGTGGCCTCAAGAGATGCCATCAGAGGAAGAGTATCACAATGCAATTATTAATCTTGAAAAGGTCGGCAATCATGTCGATTACATCATTACCCATACTGCCCCATCAGAAACTGTCTATTATCTTTCCACTCTGAGAAGTTTAGGAATCAAGAATGATGTTATTCAGGAACAGCCGCTGACAAGTTTTCTCGATGAAATCCAAAGGAAGGTCACATATAAGCATTGGTACTTTGGACATTTCCATGTTGATTTGTAAGCGCTTAATTCTTGGGTAACTATACATTTGCCATTTTGCAGTTCATAATGA